>Ga0041059_1000035_pt1 | contig 58349 bp, 54 predicted proteins | sample AraColnosormetaG_FD_56232 | JGI IMG/M metagenome (GOLD analysis project Ga0041059, IMG submission 56232) | Arabidopsis roots microbial communities from North Carolina, USA - Col MF nosort | ecosystem: Host-associated > Plants > Roots > Unclassified | place: USA: North Carolina | collected...
CCCCAAATAAGCATATTGTGCCGTACGTATTTTACTAATTAAAGATTAGTACAAAACGTTAAATAAGATTAATAGCTATGGTACTACTGAATCCCAAAATTTAAAGTTGATGTACGTTTTGTAAATGTGTTCTATTGGCCAGTGTTCTAAAATCTAGTTGAGTATAAATGAATTAATGTAGGTGGTGAATAAAAAGTTATGAATTTGGTTGTACAATGAAAGAGGAGGTTGATGAATCTGACTTACTTGTTATGCTTGTGACAACTATACAATCTCTTCTTCATGGACCCTCACTACATCTACATCCCACCTTTGTTTCCTTTTCATATTCCCAATATTCATATAAAACGCAATAATTATCACCAATAATCATAAAATGTTACAAAACTAACTCGGTCGGTGCATGGTGTAGGCCTACTTTTATAAAAGTGAGAAAAATGTTGTTTTTGTTTTATTGTTTTCAATGGAAAATGTTGTTTTTATTAGATTGGCATTTTGTGAAATGGTATAATCATGTTTTGCAATGAAATGATAAGATGTTGGAAACTAGTAAGTGGTTGCATTTTGTCTGTTCTGATAGGATTGGTGTATAGCTAGTAAAACGTAACCACAGTATATATAAGGCGTTTCAACATCACCACAGGTTCAACATCATCGTCACAACAAACCTTTGATAACCAAGAGAGCTACGCATGCACTGCGTGATATAAATCTTTTGATCTACTTTCTTATAGTATTGTAACAAATGAACTTGATCCTCCTTGACGATGTAACAGCTCTCTGGAGAAATTAAAGTGGTATAATAAACCAATTGAATTCAGATAAACATGGTGACAGAGACTTAAAAATAGTGTTTATGTCTTATATATTGAGAGGTATTTAAAGTAAGGACTGTCAATCAGGCCTAGTTGATTTTTGCTGGTTCAAAATTTATTGGTTTCAAAATTAGAAAAATATATATATTAAAAAGAATGCATATTTATATAAAAATTCATATTAATTAAAATAATTTATCAATAAATACATTTAACATTTTTAAAAATAAATAAAAACCATGGACTACTAGTTTAATACAAATTTAAATCTTCATAACTCATTCTACATACAATATTCTTTTATTTCCAAAATCAAGATCCACTTATTCGTCCGCTTCCGCATCCAAACAGGCCCATTTGGATTGTGGACCAAAGCCGCGAGTTACATGCATACTTGACAGAGACGTAGCTAAAGCGGAGTAAGACAACGTCTTCATGCAGAAGTAGAGCATCAAAGACATTAATTTCTTGGTTGGTTTGAGCATCCACTTCTTACCATGGTAAGTCAAAGTTTGTGTTCTTTTTTTGCCATCGTATATAATTCTTAATTATGATTGATGGTCTTTGGTCAGAATGTCAGAACGTGTTACTTTTCAACTATCCAAAAAAAAGAATACTTATCGTGTCGTGGTTGTGGTGGGGAGGGGTTGACGACCATCTCTAACATATTTTTATCAATTTCAACTCCAAAATATAGCAAGTTCCAAAGTACAGTTCAAGTTTCAACCAATCTATTATTCCATTTTTTATCAAACAAAATTTTTGGAATTAGATATCGTCACTCGCTATTTCGACCTCTAAAAGTGGAGTGTCTTGTCAATGGTATAGAAATGTTGATTAAGACAATGTGAGAGAGCCCGTATGGTACATGTCCATTTGTAGCCAAATACTCGATCTCCAAATTATTGAAAGCTTTTGTGAACTGTGTGAATTATTAACATATCGTCTTCCGCAATATGTAAACCTCTATTTTCTGAATATTAGTGAATTTTGCATGCGCTTTAAAATCATATTATAAGCCAAGCAAAATGTAACAAAACATAAATAATCAAATAGTTAGATTTTTATTTCATAAATTAAATAATTAGATTAAGGTTAAAAGCATATATAGTGAAAACTTCCTAGTTTTGTCCTATAATCAAAAACTATATAGAAAATTTATAAATACACATCATATCTTGCTAGAGGAGTTTTTAACTGTCATGGACTCTTAAGTGATTTCCTCCTAAGTAATTTAAGGTTATGACAATCACATCCGACGTTTTTGGTTTATGTAATTAAGTTGTTATTATGAAACTTTGTTTGTGTGAATCTACAATGTGATCTCAAAAATAGAAATTAGAGTTTAAAGATTAGACATAAAAGCAAATTGCTCTACTATCAGGTTATACACCTTGCAATCTGAATTTCAATAATTTCTACAGTTCAATTTTTGAGTTGTCTGCGAATATTAGTTTTATGGTCAATAGAAAACAAGCCCCTTCAAAGCTTAAATCAATTTTGTATAGTTTGGTAAAGTATAATACAACTTACAATCAGCATTTTTTATATGGGCCTTATGTGTTATTTCGAGCCCACAATTCAAACGTCAAATTGAGAACGATATGAAGTACACATATATTCAACCATTTAATTTTATGTATAAAATTGTTTCAACAACAAGTTGATCAAATATTGTTGTATCATTAATTGATACTTTGATAGAGATTGATGTTGATCAGTGTTAGCGTACCATCGTTTTCTACCTCAAAAAAAAAATTCATATATTTCAATTTAAAACAAGTACCAACCGTCCCCTCATCATAAACTGATGGAGTGACAAATACATTTTGTAACAAAAATTTATGTTTTACTATTTTTGAGTTTTGTTCGTTTGACGAACAATGACTTTAACATCTAGCATTAGCAATCAGACTAAATTCTTTTCTTTATTTACTCAAGATCATCTAATAAACTTTTTTTTACAACACTTGTTAATTAAAATTTGGGAGAATACAGAAAGTTAAAATTAAAATAACTTTCAAACAATTTCCAACGTGCGCCAATAGAATGGATTGAAAACAACGTGGAGTATTGTTATTGTTCATTCCGTGACGTAGACAATTAGTTCATTTTCACATAAGTTACGTATTTTCCACGTGCATAATATATTTGTATGTGAAAATGAACTACATGGTGTTAATAGTGAATTTGTACCGTAATGGGTTGCTGATGGGCCACTTTTGCAAAATGGGATGCTATTTGATTATCGATCATGGGATATAAGCGAAATACAACTCTGCCAACCGGGTCAGCCATATTCAAAGTCATCCAACATGATTTCTAGATTTGCATCCCTTCCTTGGATTTAGAGAAGATCATTATAAGCATTGCAGTCACCTGTCACCTTCCATGATTATCAGCATATCACAAACAAGAGAAACACCTTCTTCTTCTAAATCAATACTTGCTTGTTTAAGTTTTGAACTAGCAAAGATAATGATGCATTTTGTTAAGCAATGCTGCTCATGTTGTGAGCTAGATTAGCTATAGCTGTCATTATATTTACAATTAACCATCCCAAAACTTCTTAGCATCATTGTAAGGACGCCGTTAAAGATTGAATCATTTAACGACTTCTAATTGGTCTCTATATAAACAAACAAAAAACATGTCATAGATGATAGATGTTAACTATGATTTTCATATTTCTTTCTTGATCATTACTCGGATGTTAATCATCGAGAATGTGTTGGAGTGTATTTGATTCACATATAGATGTACTTATATAATACAATTATGTTTACTTTAAATGGAAACTAATTCTTTTTCTTAACAAGAATTGAGAAATTAAAAAGATAAAGATAAAAGAAAAAACGTTGTTCCGTCGCACTTTAATCCATCTGAAAAGAGTTGAGTTAGGCGGAACATGGTACGGCGATGATTGCGTGATGCTCACTTACTCACGTAGTTGTCGGGAATCATCAAGGACACGTGTCGAAATGTGATAGGAGAGAGACATGGGCGGTACTGAGTTACGGAATAGAAGAAGGAAGGAGAAACAAAGAGCTTTATAGGTGAAAGGGAAGCCTAACGAATATTTAACATAAGAAATGGTCACAAGCAAGAGTTTGGCACAAACTACTATTCCTTTTCCTCTCAACCATAAAGCTGAACACTTAAATAAATTTATATGTTATATTTTCAACCAAGCAACATTTATCATATAAATTATCAACGACTTAAAGTATTTATCATAAATACAGAATTATTTTTTTTTTCTTATAAAATTATACAAAACATATTAACGAAACGCCTATAACGACAGATTAATATGTATACTTAGGAGTTTATTAGAAAAGTTATACAATTAAATTTAGATTCTAACACTATTGATGTTCTTTAGATATCCAAGTGGTTTTTTTAAAAGTCTTTAGCCCATTGATCATATTCGAATAATTTTTTAGTTCTCAAAGTATGTTTTATAGCCAAAGTTTAGACTAAACATTAACAAGATATTCATGTGGTTTACTGCAATTTATAATTTGTTTTAAGCCATTTTAGGGTTTAGTTCAACGATACTAAAATAATACTTTTCTATTTTAGACTATATGTTATTTAACTAATTAAGTTTTGAAAAGAAACAAATAAAATTTCCACCTTACTCTCATTAATATATTCCATCATTTCTTAGATTGGTTAAATATATTAAAGTAATAGATTATAAAACGAGATATTTCGTTAAAAACAATTGCACTAAAATAACTATAACGATATTCTGAAACAAATATAAGCTTATAATTATGTCAAAAAAATTTGTAAGACCTAAAAGGTTAAGTAAATTGAAAAATCCAAAATAGGATTATCCATCATCCTTAGAGCAACTCCAACCATTGACACCAAAACACCAAATTTTAACACCAAATTTAGTGTTTTGGTATTCATATTTTTTTTCTATCTCCAACCATAAACACCAAATCCCACACCAAAAACAAAATTTTTATTATTATATTATTAAATATAAATATTTAATTTAATAATAGTTATTTTAATAATTTGATAAAAACTAATTCAATTTAGAACTGCTTAATTTTAATTTAATTAATATAAGATTACAATCGATAAATATTAAATAATAAAAAATACATTACATTGTACTAAATTTCAGAATTAATATATTCGGACCACAAGTGCTCAATTAATGTGATATTTATTTCAAAAATTTGTGCACTTTATCATTTTCTATTAATTTAATTAAAATTTGATATTACAAAAACAAAAGCATTCAAAAAAATATTGATAGTATACTTGTCTTTTATTTGAAAATCAACAATTTAAATATAAAACTAAATCAAAAACATAAATAGAATAATATATATTTTTTAGTGTTTTGTGAACAATGTTACATCAAATATGGCATCCATTATGATGTTAGGTTGGAGAAGAATTATCACCAAATTTAGTGATTTGGCGTCTCCTTGGAGATGATCTTAGTCCTTACTTACACATCATTAAAATCCACAACCCCATCATTGCCCATCACTAATCAATAAAGGGCATTACTAAACCCAAAAACAGATTATCGAAACATACGTGGGTCCCCACTTCCCCCAAGTCATTTTCCATTTTCATAAAGTATGTTTCTTTCCCATTATCACACATAGCCTTACGTGTTTCACTTAACCACCATCGATTCAGATCTTAAATAATCAAACAGTAAGCATAAGAGCAGCGTAGGTACACTCGCGTCGCAGAAGATCAAAAGTCAACGATAGGTCAGAGTAAGGAAACCTCGCCATGAAGTGAAAGTTAATAAACACCGTAGCTCCCGAGGTACAAGAAACAGAAAAACAAATATATTTATGTCTGAAAACTTGAATAAAATAATAATATTTATATATTTAAATATGTTGGGAATATTATTAATTTATTAACAAGAACACAGTAACGCAATCACAGACTCCACAGTCCAAGGAGTTTTGCATACTCACCAAGCCACAATCATTTCTCTCTTCTCTATCTCTCTGGTTTTGAATCGGCGACGACTGAGTCAACTCGGTGTTGTTACTGGTTTCGTCGTATGTGTTGTAACTGATTAAGTTGATGGATCCGAGTGGGATGATGAACGAAGGAGGACCGTTTAATCTAGCGGAGATCTGGCAGTTTCCGTTGAACGGAGTTTCAACCGCCGGAGATTCTTCTAGAAGAAGCTTCGTTGGACCGAATCAGTTCGGTGATGCTGATCTAACCACAGCTGCTAACGGTGATCCAGCGCGTATGAGTCACGCGTTGTCTCAGGCGGTTATTGAAGGTATCTCCGGCGCTTGGAAACGGAGGGAAGATGAGTCTAAGTCGGCGAAGATCGTCTCCACCATTGGCGCTGTACGTATTTTCTCTCTTTCTTTTTTTTGTCCGGTTTGATTCGGTTTTTACCGGTTTAATGGTTCGACTTCTAATTATTTGGTTAGGCCGCTCATAATACTATTTTTGTGTGTGTGATTAGAGTGAAGGTGAGAACAAAAGACAGAAGATAGATGAAGTGTGTGATGGGAAAGCAGAAGCAGAATCGCTAGGAACAGAGACGGAACAAAAGAAGCAACAGATGGAACCAACGAAAGATTATATTCATGTTCGAGCTAGAAGAGGTCAAGCTACTGATAGTCACAGTTTAGCTGAAAGAGTAATGATTTCACATGATCATATAAAAAGCTTCTTTTATTTGGTTGAGTGAGTAAAAGACAATTTGCTTTGTGTTTTTGGTAGGCGAGAAGAGAGAAAATAAGTGAGCGGATGAAAATCTTGCAAGATCTTGTTCCGGGATGTAACAAGGTATTGTAAAACTTTTCAATGGGAGATTCACATTTTTTTTAGAGTGGTGACATGATTGAAACTTGTGTATGTTTTGTAGGTTATTGGAAAAGCACTTGTTCTAGATGAGATAATTAACTATATACAATCATTGCAACGTCAAGTTGAGGTGTGAAACGTCTCTCTCTTCTGTTGTTTTGTTACTATACATTTACATGTGTGTTCTGATGTGATGGTTTGGGATTTTCAGTTCTTATCGATGAAGCTTGAAGCAGTCAACTCAAGAATGAACCCTGGTATCGAGGTTTTTCCACCCAAAGAGGTGATGATTCTCATGATCATCAACTCAATCTTCTCCATTTTTTTCACAAAACAATACATGTTTCTATCGAGGTATTCTCGGGGTAGGAGTCTCGATGTTTATGCGGTTCGGTCATTTAAGCATTGCAATAAACGGAGTGACCTCTGTTTTTGCTCCTGCTCCCCAAAAACAGAACTTAAGACAACTATATTTTCACAAAACATGACATGTTTCTGTCGATATTCTCGAGTAGGAGTCGCTATTAGTTCATCTAAGCATTGCAATGAACCGGTTACGCTCTGTTTTTACTCCTACTGCCTAAGGAAAATTTATCATTTTCTGTTGTGGAACTTAAAATACAAAATTCAAAAATCTGTTTTGTTTTCTTGATTTGGTTGGCTAATCTCTGTTATATTTGGTGACACTCAGTTTGGTCAGCAAGCGTTTGAGAATCCGGAGATACAGTTCGGGTCGCAGTCTACGAGGGAATACAGTAGAGGAGCATCACCAGAGTGGTTGCACATGCAGATAGGATCAGGTGGTTTCGAAAGAACGTCTTGATAAAGAAACAACACTTGGTCATCATCTTACTACAAATAAGATCTAAAAGCTCTAATATCCCGAGAAGAAAAAGCATACATACATATAAATCTCATTCTCATTATAGGTTTAAATATATGGATGTGAATATACACATCATATTGTTGTTCTGAAGAAAGCAAAATAGAAAAGAAGATATAGTTAGTTTCGACATCAAGAAAAAACAAGCTGGGAAGGGTTTAAAGTAGAAGAAACCTCTTGTAAAAGAAAAAACGTTTGTTGTTATAAAATTGTATCTCATTCTTACATATTTGCTTAAGTTCTTGCTGAACAGTTGAACAGGATATAAAAGAATTAATAATAGCCTAATAGGTAAGGTGTCTCTCCAAGGAATCTCCATAGGATGAAACACAAGTTCCATCAGCTACTCGGATATTAGAGAAAATCACACACATAACATAACGTAGTTGTGTTCTTTAGGTTCAGCTTATAAAGTTGCTTCATCAAATCACCATTTTGTGTGGGTTAACTGGCATGCTCTGTATCATCTTCAAAGCATTTTTCACTAAACCTACGTCGCTACGGGTTAGCTTTCACTGTGAAAGTGGCTACATCTGGGGTCGGCGTATAGCATAAGCAACATAAACCATAGATTATGGTTCAAAGTTTCATGGCCCATAGAATTGTGGGTTAATATGATACGTCATAAGAGTTTGGGTTTAATTTGGTTTAATGGTTTTCTAATCAGTATAAATTGGGTTTTGGGAGTTTTCCTTTTAGCATTAGGATTTGATGTTTCTTCTTACACAATGGATCGTGTCCTACATAAGGTCTCTTCTTCTTAATACGAAAGAACGAAACTCCAACAATTAATCTAATTCTCTAAGAGAGACTTAGGTTAAAATGAAGTTTTTGCTAAAATCATTCTTGTCTTTTACGTTTAACAAAGTTCATATCATAATATTTATTTTCTTTGGTTTTACCACACCACTTATCTTTTATGATTTGTCATGGTAGATAGGACAGAGCAAAATATTCATTTTTATTCGCTTTGATGTTATTCTTTTCGGAAAATCCAAATATCCATAGTTTATAAAGTAAATTGAACACTAAAAAATAAATACATATTTTATCATTAGAAAATTGTAGTACTTTTTCCTTTTATAAATTTCTTTTTTACAAATGTCAAAATGTAATCTATAGAGATGTCATGTGTCACAATCTACTAAGTTTTATGCTTTTACATTTCCTATTTTATAAGTTAATTCCCTAATTTTAACTCTATGTATATATATATGTAGGTTATTACCTAGCTTCCTTCCTCTACAAAGAATGGAAAACTCTTTTCAACGATAAGAGATTCATCAACAGAAACTTTGCTTGCGCTCGCCAAGAATTCATGTTACAGACACATTCCCATATTTATTCGATCAACGTCAATCTCAATGAAGATCCAACTATAAAAGTGAGAGATTTACGCTTTGATTTACTCCGTCAACGTTATCAATATCATCTCTATGGGATATGCGATGGAAGACTTTGATGTAGGAGGCATGGTTTGGAACCCGTTGTTGAGAACGACTAAATTGATTGCGAAGGATAAGCAAATATGTGGCAAGAGCATGGGTTACGATGGTACTAAACCCGAAAAGAGTTACAAGATTATTGGACGGTGCTTTACTAATGCGATCTATAGAGTTGCAGTCTTGGAACTTGCAACCAACGCGTGGAAGGTACTCATTGTCCCAGATCTCACGAAGAGTTAGGATCACACGACGGTAGTTCTAGTGTCTCCCTGAATGGAAATTTGTATTGGACAGGTTACAAATATCCCGACACTGGTCAGTGTTTCATCGAAATGCTCGATCTTTCGAAAGAGGTAATAAAGATCTTTTGTATCCTACCGTGTAAGGCGAATAAAAGTACTTCCAATACTCGTATCCTCTCGATTTACAAGGGAGATCGGTTTTCAGTGTTACAACAAAGCAAAAGAACAGGGGAGATTAACATTTGGGTGACAGAGAAGGAAATTGGTAACGGGGATAATGGAGACGATGTGGTGTGGATGAAGTTCATGACTCTCTCAAGACCTGACTTCCCCATATTACTTAGTCACATCTCTACAAGTTACTTTGTCGATAATGATATCTATGGCAAGAGCTTGGTTCTGTGTTGTCCTAGCACGAAACCTAGACAAGCTTGGGTCTATATTGTGAGGGGAGATCTGTGCAAAAAGATTAAGATAGATGGAGTGCAATGTAGGTTTCAGTCCTCTGTTTATGTTCCCAGTTTGATCACCATAACTTGAGAGACTTTTGCTGAAGCTAGTGAACAAGAAGAACTTTTACAAGTTTGATTTCCATTGGTGCTTTCTTGTTTTATTTATTTTAACACCTAGATCAGACTGAACCAAACTTCATGTGGTTTGTTTTGTTATGAATCACTTTTATTTTCTTTTTTTTGGAGTCGTTATCATTGGTGGAGGAAGTTGTCGACCATTTGGCAGACGAGTGTTTGGGTCTCTTAGCTCATCAAAGAACATCTTTATTCATGGATTTTAGAGCTTCCGATGCTGATTTCAAACAAACTATGAAAGTATCCTCATATTAGGTGATAAACTGATAATGGATACACTATTAGTAGCATTCCTTGTGCAAGGGTGAGGATTTTCATTCCTTCGATTTCGACAAGCTGATCGACTCCACTATTGCCAGGAAACAGAGGCTGCATACCGAGAACAAAAATCATATAGGTATTGCAAAAGTAGTGCTCCAACCTATCCAAGAAGCAGTTTCAGCCATCACACAACCTGTGGACCATAGATATGTCTACGGGTTGTGAGCTTTGGCCTTTGGGGCACGATAGTATCTTGAACAAATGTAAGAAATATTGTCTTCTCCTTTCACCTGACACGACATTATTTAGGCATAGACTAGCAAAAAACTAAATCACTAATTAATTAAGAGTCTTTTGTTTGGTAGAAATAAATTAGACTTCACTAACACTTTTGTGCACTCCCAAAATCAAAAACTTTTAGCTGATATATGTGTGTGTAATTAATAAGTGAACAGATGCCCGGTAAGATAACATTGAGTATTGAAAATAAACATTAGTGAGTACGTACATGATGTATACATGGCCTTGCTTGATTAAACCCTCCATGCATGTTTTATGAATATCTATCATGTAATAAGTAAAATATTTCAAGAAAAGGACCATGAGGTTCCCCTGTTTTTCGGTGGAAACAGAGGATTTGTGAGATTTTTGGCTGTGTTGTCACATATATCGTCAGGGATTTTCACATATTAACTAGTTTCTTAAAACAGCTTGGAGTTCATCTGCTACCATCTGTAAGGTTGTATGCTCCTCTCAACTCGGTCCAAACTTTCGCAAGTTTATTTGCCAGACATACTTTCATGTGAACTACACTGTGAAACACACCCATGCAAGTGAATCAGAACTTCTTTCCACGTGTGTTTCTTGGAATGTGTTTACACACCCATGCAAGTATATCAAACTTCTTTCCACGTTCGTGTTTCTTGGAATTTGCATCTTCCAGTAAAGAGTGTAACAATCTCATATGACGTTGTTATATCTCAATAACTTACTCATAAACTTCTTGCGAATATTCAGATTTTTGATTCACGGGCTCCTAAAGCTATAAAACTCCAAATTATACGTGCAATAGTCTCAGCCACATGTCCCCGTCTTTAACAATGACTAGTGGGGTGAATAATTTATCTATGAGGGGTCATTGCAAGAAATAGTAAATCAAAAGTTCAAAGCAGCTAGTATAAATATAAAGTTACAAAGTTACATACAAAGATAAAAGATTGTAGCAGTCAAGCCGAGTCGCTTGGTAACACATAAATAACTGACAACACAAAGAGAATTATACTAGCTCTAGAATGACATGAGGAAAGAATATATTACCTGAGTGACTACAATTGGATAGGCTTAAAGAAATCGAACAAGAGGAATGTGTTGGACTTTGTAGTAATCTTCTCCTCCCCTGGACAGTTTCTTCTTAAAGTCCCAATTATTTAAGATGACATGCACTTCTTTCAAGGAAGTGATAAATTTCAACCCATCAGGAAGCTCCTTTAATTTAGGATCGTTGCGGATAGTCAGCTTATGAAGCCGTGGCATGGAGCCTTCTTCGACTATCCACTCTTCCCACTCCTCTAGTCCACACAAATCGAGCTTTTGCAATTGAGGAAACCCACCATCCGAGCAAACCATTCTCTTCCCACAGAAAGATTGATGAGATAAACTGACCTCGTTTAATTGAAGCAGCTTCTCTAAAATCGGCATTGGATCCTCCTTCAAACAACACTCAGCTAGAGATATGTTTCGAAGATGCCAAGGAAAATGTTGTTCATCAGGTAACCTTGGCATATATATTCTCAAATTCAGATGCTTGAGCTGATCGCAGTCCAAAACTAATCCTTCTATACCACTCATGGGAGCATACATCGGGTAATAACAGATAGTAAGATTTTCCAAGTCTCTCAGTTTACTTAGAGATGAAGATAGAGTTTTCATATTCAACCTGCCTCTGATATAGATAGAGAGGGCTCTAAGCCGGGTCATAAACTGAAGATCCCCCCACTCCCCCATGCTCTGTTGAGAAATTTTCCAACTTCTCCAGGTTGACTAGGTTACCCAATTCTAGTTTTACCTTATCATCCATTCTTAGTGGGAGAGAGAGGTATTTCAGCTCTAGCATCTCTTTCAAGAAATTGGGAATGTAAATGTAACAACTCTCTTGTACACATAGGTTTAAATAGAGCAGCATCTTCAAATTCTGCATAGACGAAGGTAGATGAGATGCTTTTGCCCGATATAAACTCAAATATCTCAAGTGGATTAGCAGTCCGATGCTAGAGGGTAACTCCCCTCCAAACTCAACTCCATGGAGATCTAAAACCCTCATCAACTGTAGCCTCGTAAACCATACTTCGAATCCCCTATAACCACCAAGCTCCTCGATAAACAAGAGAGATCTAAGTTTTGGATTCTTCAGCTTCCCCTCCATATCTGTTTTATCACCCCCTTTTACGACAAGTCTGCGAGGTTTACTAGGAGATTTAGAGTTTTCAGTTTCTATCAAGTTCTCTTCTTCAGCTTTAAGAAGACAAACTTCTCTCACAATATCATGCAAGTGACATGTTTCAAATCTCCTAGTTCTAGCGTCTCTCTCAGAAATAACCATGTTTCTCTTTACCAACTCTTCTATGTATCCATCTCCGACCTTTCGAATAGTCGCTCCATCGTAATACCTAGGTCTTGGCATTCCTTCTGCGGCCCAGTAGTAAGATAACTTTTCCAGATCTATTGTAAAATCTTCAGGAAATTGGGCAAGGTAGAGGAAGCAGTGCTTCAAATATATAGGCAGCTCTTCAAAGCTCAGATGCAAAATATGATAAACTGAACTCATATTTTTGTCATTGAAGCTAGTTCCTCCAACGATGTGAGATTTAATATTCCCATAGATCCTTTTCCACTCATCCAATGTGAAGTGCACAACTAACAACCCGCCTAACACCTTAAGAGCCAACGGTAACCCTCCACAATGTTTGATCATTTGCTTACCAAGCTCTTCCATTTTTTCATCAACTTTATATTCTGCAATATATCATCAAGATAAGATGAAATGAAATGAATGTTCATAAGAACTAGACGAGCTGCGACATATATTAATTAAATTGTCTTGAAAGCTTACCTGTAGTGTTTTCTCCCGGAAAAACTATCCTTCGGAAAATTGTCCAACTCTCTTCAGGAGTTAGGCAATCTGGTTTAAAGATGAAACCATTTGGATTTGCTCGTAATGCGACACCTTCATTACGAGAAGTAAGTAATACTTTCCAGCCTATACCAAAATATATATCTCTTTTCATATAAGTCACTAACAAAAGGGAACGTACATAATGCTTTATGACCAATATGTTTGCATGTATTATGAATATTGAAAAGAGATTGTTACCTTTTCCCAGTGGAAAGATTGGTTCTATCATGTCCCAATCTTCTTCTCTCCATATATCATCAAGGACAATCAAAGCCTTTCGTGTACCCAATAGGCGAAAGAGTTTTTCTTGAAGTTCGTCTTCCGTCATCTCTAACTTTATATATTCTGGCCCAACTTTCCGCAAGATTGTTTGCCACACATACTTCCTTGTAAACTGTTGTGAAACACATACCCACGCGAGTTGAGCAAAATGACTTTTTACTGTCTCATGATTGAAAACTTGTCTTGCAAGGGTGGTTTTACCAATACCGCCCATCCCGGTTATAGAAACTACTTGACTGCTATCTTCAACCTCCACCAAATGGCCAACCAATTTCTTAACATTTTCCTCCAACCCCACAAGAACACTTTCATTGTTATTAGAAAATGTTTGCCGCATATTCCTTTTGTCTTTCTTGTAAAGACTGCATATACTCGTCATTGACAATGACCTGTTGTACGCCAAGACTCTGCATATCGCAGATCACCTTAGCAATCCTCTTACTTAGGCCTTCCATATCGATAGCAATTTTCCGGCGATCAGGAAGAACGCAAGCAAATTCTTTGATACGTTTCTTCATGCCTCTTGTTCTTCCGAGTTGTTTTTTTCGAAGAAAGGTTTCAATGATATCTTCTGTGTCATAAACAATTTCCTTGACCTCTTTCACAGTGTTACTCACCATTGCACTTTGATGTTTCTTGGCATCTGCATCTTCTAAAAAGCACCTTAACTTATTTAAATCACTTCTCAATTCATTAAATTGCTTTTTAACTCCTTGAAATCGATCAGATTCTCGGACAAGGAGGTCCCAAAGCTTTTCGACTCCAAATGACAAAAGTGTCTCAGCCATAAGTCTCCTGCTCAACCATGAAACTAGTAGTCAATTATCACTAAAGAAGTGTCTGTGAGTTCATAAATATGATAATTTTTTTTGCAAAGTTTACGGCAACTATTTTGTGCAGAGACTGCGAATATATTGAGATAACCAAAATTGAAAACTACAAAGGATCGAAGCACCTACTTCCACAGAAACCAATTAAAGAAACAAAAGATAAAAATGATCAATACAATAATCTCACCTTCCCTGGAAATCGATGTTCCTCCAAATGATCTGTATAGAGAAGTTTGTGATGTGTTTTTTTTTTTTAGTGTTTCGTCAGAAGAACTCTGCTAAAGATCCATTATTATTAGAGTTGACTCCAGGTCAACACCTTCCGACAATCTTTGGCCAACAAGTCTTCAAAAGGCAACAACACTATCCGCTTATCCGGTGGCCACCCAGCAACTTCCTACTTGCCACGTGTTATTTTACATTTCAGCTAAATTCCTTTAGCTTGGTGGAAATCATTACAATGGATTTTGTCTTCTAATGATATTTAAAAAAGTATTCCTCTTCTTTAGAAATTTTTACACAGAAAAATGATTATATAGAAGAAGAGCCAGAGATTGATACCACCAGAACCAACAAAACTCACTTGATCACAGGCTGCTGAAACAATGCAGCTAGCCAGCCAGCTACCATAATGGACAAATGGTCATTGTAAATCAAATCAAACATGTGTACCAACAAGATTTAACAGATGCACTATGCAACATTGGTAACTCTCAGCTCATTTGGAGCCTTACCTCTTATTCTAACCAAATCCATTACATGTACCAAAGTAAAATGCATGCAACACTGATAACATTGTCCTTCTCGGCAGTTTACACTTACGAATCAACGAATTTGAACGAGAATGTTTCCAATTACGAATCAAAAGATGCAGATTACACGGGACTAGATCTTGCCATTTTAGGGTTTTCGGGCTGTCATTATCTTTCAGGGGGCGGCAGAACTTTACCAAACTTACAATGTAGGGATATCTTGTGATGATCATGTTTGGGATCTGGAGTTTGCCTCAAGACTACCACCACTTCATACATTTAGCGATCCTCTCATGACCAATACATGCCCAACGATGAGCAGCGACATGATTTGGGGAGCATCAATATCTTATATCTAGGGTTTCAATTTGATAACTGACTACGTTAGTGAAATCATGTTTCTTTCACCTTTTCTCGGTGACCTTTAACATTTACTTTTGGCGAAGAGACTTTACAGAGGAGTGATCAAATTTTCTCATATTCCTTATGTGTTTTGTTGAATCATGGACCTTTCAATTTGTACTATATAGTGGAATGATGAACTCGATAATGGTAGGCATACAGTTTATCTTAATATGAAAATAGTTTTTTTCATTTCGCCGCAATTTGTGGTTGTGTTATCCTTATTCTAGTTTCCCCCTGATTAAATTGGACTACAATTTTGCTAGATAAATTCCATGTTAAGCTTAACGAAAGTCTGATAAACACTTAAACCACTCTACGAAGAGAGACATACTTAAGCTTGCTAAAAAAAAAAATTAACAATACTATTAGATGCTAGTAAAAGAAAAGTAACATTTTCTTTAATATAAAGCATATGACCAATATGAAGACCAAACTCATATATATGTGTCTCTCTAACAAATATCTATCTACAAACACACGCAAGTACATCATCATCATATTATCATTCTGGTTTTTTTTTTTTTAAACTAGTGAGACATAAGAAAAATAGTCCCAGAAACAGGGACCAATCCGAAAGGGCAGAAAAAGAAAGAAAAGAATGTGTTTTATGGTTCGTTCAATAACAATCCTGGAAACCAAACAGGTTTCTAATACCTGTAAGATGATCCAGACTGTGGCGGAGCTGGTGGGAGCCGGTTTGGTGTGGTGCGACGGGAGCTGCCACCAGATCCAGAAGAATCCTCACCATTCTGTGCTGGATCACTGTAACGACGGCTATGGCCGCCAGATCCATATCTCTTCAATGAGTCAGGTCCACTAGCAGCTGCGTTAAACGCATTCATCCAGTCCTCTCCTGATGACCCTCCATTGGTTCTCGGGCTGCTTTCTGCAAATAAGAACAAACAAAGATGACACACGAAAAAACGAATCAAATCCCATGCATTTTATGGTTATATATTAGCACATTTGAAAGGGTAGATGAGTGTGTGAGTATATATACCAGTGCCACTATTGTCAGACCAGCTTGAAGCAGCAGCTGCTCGGTTATCGTGAATGCTAAGCTGCCTAGTGAGCTTTGAGAGAAGAGAGGACTGTTTCTGGTAACGGTCTCTTCGTCTTTTGACGTTCTGATCCTCTTGAATCAATGATTCAATCCTCTCATTACCAATTGCGCTGCAGATCAATCCAAGCGAGAGATATATAAGTACAACGCAAACAGCTGTATTGATGCTACAACAATACATTGGGGAAGGATATTAAGAAACCTGATAGAGCTGTATAGCTGATTCAGCATGTCTTCCTTGGATTTCTCCACTTGACAGAGAACAACAGCCTGTTGAAGTCACAGATTTAGTAATGTGATCGAGTAATGAAAAGCGATATTGGCATGGGAATTTAAGAATTCACAAGAAAAGTGACTAGTCCACCTTTGGAACATTGGCAGCTAGACTGTTGAGAACAGCTTCAACATAACCCCGTACTTCTTGGGACATCCACCGTAATTCCTCTTCCGGGTCGACCGGTTTCCTTACCATCTTATCCTGAAAAAGGAAAAAAATTAGACAACCAAGGCAAAACTGTAATACCACCCATCCGGAAACCTAAACGCCTCACATGCCCAAACAAAGCTATCTTAACCCTCTTCAACAAAGACATCAGATTTTACTCATTTATATAGGGAACTTCTAGCAAAGACTATATCATCAGGATATTGTTACTGCATTAAGATCAGCTAGCAAACTTATAAAGGAAAGTGGAAAAGAAAGATCATTAAGATAGTTTCCTTGTATTACTTACAAGTGAGCCTTCTGAAAGACTTTGTCTCATGGAAGCGCTACCCACTTGGCCTCCTCGGGCCTGGATAACCTTTTGCAGCTTATTTATCCATTCATTCTTATCAACCATGCTCTCGGCCTTGAGAACCAACGCATTGTGAGCTGCAATATAAGAGCATATGAGGATTTGCTCATATAATAGAGTAAAAAGAGGGTCAAGCAGTAAATTTTGATAATCGCTTGACATACCTTTAAGTACAGTCTTATATGGAACCCTGCAAGTTATCTTAAATACAAGGCCTGGTCCTTTTGAATCCGGTCCATTTGATTTCTTATCTTTCGAGCTCTTTGATTTTTCTCCTTCATCATCAGAAATTTCTTCGATACTGCATTCCTGAGCATATTAAAGAGTTTTATGAGAAAAATAATTGAATATTGTGTACTTCGATAAAATTTCCAAAAGGCTATATCGCTTTTCAGTAATAATGGTACGCTTCACAATTACAGGTAACAATCACTCTGCTTAAAGGACCGGGTGGAAGAGCAATGTAAATATGAAACCCTACTATTACTCTTTTTATTTCAGTTATTTTCGACTTTGACCAAAGAAAAGCAAGAACTGCAAGAAAATGATACCTCCAAAGTTACAGTGCCGCGGAAGTTTCTTTCTTCTTGTTTTTTTGTATAACCAAGCTGAAGAAAGGTAAATGCAAAGGTAGATCACTTCAACAACAATAAAAAAGATAGTAACATTGTGAGGGATAGTATACTTCTAGCATTACGATTACAGCTTTCTTTTTCGAAATATGTGGATCAACACTTACCTTTCCAGTTTTTTCATTCAGAACAAACCATCGCCTACTCCACCCATTTGTCTTTGCACTTTTCTTCATTAAGTACCCTGCACAACAGAATAAAATTTCTGTTGAAGACCTTGGCAGTTGGTTTTTATAACAAACTAAAACCTCAAAAACTTATCCTACGCTAGGTCAAAGCTAAAGTGGCAGACTATCAAAAAGGAGATCGCTAAATTGGAGCAGAAAAGCTCTGAAGTTTTTTTTTATCAACACATAAGGGAAAGCTGATCCTCCACCAGTTCAATGCTTAAATGACAGAAAGGAAATAGAAAAGAAGAAAAAATCACGCAATTGAACTGACAGATAACCTTAACAGCAGTAAAAGAATGTCGTGCAAGGAAAATGGATCGCTAGTAAACAAAATTTTGTTAGACAGCCACTGTAGAAATATGTAAGAATAAGGACCTGCAGTTATCTCTCCCTCAGGTCCAGCAGTCTTCAGACCAGACACCTCCGGAGTCTCTTTTTCTTTATCTTTATCTTTATCTTGTGGCATTAATTTGTCTCTCAAAGATTTTAAGCTACCACCAGTTGATGATGGCCCATCTGGCTGAGGACTAGTAGCCTGATGTACAAGCAAAAAAAGAATTGTTTCATTATGTACTTCCATATCACAAAAAAATAGTAGAAGCACATCCACTAAATGAATCCAGATTGTTCTGAGATAAAAGCAAACCCTGTTTAAGAGAGACTGCTCTGCATCTTGTCCCTTTTTAGAGGAACGACCTTTTAGCTCCTCCTCACGACGCTGCCTTTCCATTCTGATAAAGATAGTAAACCGTACAGCCAAAAAAACGAAAATATAGTTAGATATGCATCACATAAGATCTTATAACTGTCAATAACATGACTTGTGCGACAAAATGCTAGCTATGGGACTATAAAAAGGTCAAACTTGTGAATGTAATGAAAGTATTCAGAAACACAAATGTTCATTTCACAGGCGAACATATAAAAATAGCAGGACACACAAGAAAGTAGATCCATTTGAACATGTTTAAAACCGTCTTACATTAAAAGATGGAAATTTAAGATAATAATCTATAAGTTTTGAGTATGATAACGCCACTCGAAATGACAGCCAAAAAGCAAAAAAAGGGAAGCTGATGTTACCTTCTTTGTACGAGGCGGATGAAGTGCTGAGGTGGTACAAATGCACGCTCCATATCAACTAATGCAACTACCATCTTCTTAGCTTCATTCTTGAATCCATCAAGTGCGGCACTTGCTATAGCTACAACCTGGTTGACGATTATTTAAGAAAAGAAACAGCTATTAGTAAGACGAAAAATGCAACTGAAAGAGCAGTAAAAGCATAATTACCTCTCTCTTAAAAGGAGGATATCTCCCAAGACCAGGTGTGGCATTCGCGGAAGCTGAAACTATGTCAACAAGCACTCGGTGAACCTAATAAGAAGTTCAGACCATATTAGCTCAGTAACAGATGAGACGGTAAGGCAACCAGGTTGGAAAGGTTGAGTAGGAATTTAATAAATTTGAATCTGGAGAATTAAAATATCATAACGAAATGTGTTGAATAGACCACATGTGACAAGCCATAGCCAATATTTCACTATTTAGTAAATTTCTGAATTTCAATGCTACGCATCTCAAACAAGAGGAAGACAACACCAGTTAAGCTATAAACACTAACATGGACACACCTCATCAACACATAGTCGTGCTGGGTCTTTAGCCAACTCAAGAACGGTTTTTATTAACGATCTCAACCCTTTCTCTGGAGATATGAGATAAGGTTGATAACCATCAGCCTCCAACACGATCTGAAACAATTGGAAAATCAATCTGTCACACTCCAGTCTAAAGCCGTTACTTGTTTATACAATTTGAGGCAGGAAAATTCAGAAACCCACCCTTTTGACATTGTTCAAGTCAAAATGTCTATCCAACGGAAGCTTTTTGATACGATTGGGGAAATTGCCTTCAAAACTTGCAACAACTTTCCAACCACTTCCCTGAACCAAATTTTTATTAGAGAAAAATATTTACCGAAATCCAAAAAGGCCTTCAGCACATGAACGGGCACAATCACCAGACATGCAATTCAAAAACCTTTTCCGTGAAACATATCACATATAGATCCAATATTAGTATCGTGAAATCCTAGATAATATCAGACAATCTTCCTAAATTTCTTAATTGTCTATATTTAAACAGTACCACACATTTTCCATAACAACTAGAAAAATGAAAAGGCTAAAGTATGGTTCAGCTAACGTAGGAAATTACTCACTTCACCACCAGCTAAATGGAGAAGAAATTTGTCTTCAAACTCACGACAAAGCTCCAAAGCTATTGCCCTTGTGCCTTCAGCACTGCTAACCAATTGCTCACCAAGCCTCGCTAATTCGTCCTGCACTATTTGAGACTTACCCTGGAGTCTGCATGTAACAAAGGAATTTGTAAGTTCAGGACTATCATAAGAACCAAAATCATGTCCCTAAATAATCATCCAGAAACTAAAACAAAAGATAGACATCACATTTTGGGAGACAAAAGTAATATATCAGCTTAACAGATGATGATGAGCATTGACCAGAGATCTTGCAAGCAAGAGTTCTTATTTTCAGAACTCAGTAACGATGGCAGATAAATCTGGCACATATCCAATTTCAGATAACTATTTCCTCTTATGCAACTTTCCCTTTTGCTTTATCTTTGCCTTTTGGTTTATTCCAATTCACTAAACACCGTTCCTCTCCATTGCAAATTCAACATAGAGGTTTAATTTCTTGACTTTTAGGTAGATTATCATCTATTCAATCAGTTAAAGATATGAATCTTGTTTTCCTTTTCAGAAACTTAGCTTCGACCTGGTCCGTATATGTTGATTAGAAAGACACAAGGACAAAGGTTTCTAAAATATCTCATGAGAAGTGCGCTAATGATGATAGGAGCTGGAAAGTCTAGCTAACTAAGCCTAAAGGTCGACTTCAACTTCAAAGAAACAAAACAAATTGGCTTTGATGGAGAAAATTGTAAATCTTCCCTAAAGTACCAGTACAGAAAAATAGGCAAACAAACAATCGATTTTTCATTTGACATATAAAAGCAAAAACATATGGAGAGAGGAAATACCCAGTTAAGATGTTCGGAAGCCTGAGCTTCATTCTGCTACGGATCTGGCTAGCAAGAGTGTCGACCAGGGCAATTCTGCCAAGTTTGCTTTGTGGAGCACCAGTCAAAATGGATTTAAGGCTTTCACTCTCAGCACGCCAAGCAGTTTCTAAAGAGTTCTCACTGCCTCCAGACTGCGCTGATGCAATTGAGACAGATTGGCCAATAAGTGCAACCCATGGAATATCAGTTGTTTTTGGAGGTCCTTGATTTGAAAGAAGCGCCTGAACTGCTGCAAGGGACTTTGGGTTCTCTGCTGCCTGATCAATTTTGCTGATAATTCCTACTGTCCTAGTACCTATAAATAAGGAGTGATGTTTTTTTTTTTGGTTATAGTATACACAAAATTTAGTTCCAATGTTTCTATCCAAATGTAGTAACCCCAGTTGTTTAGAAGTATAATGAAGGGTCTGTATAACGAAAGTGCCTATATACTCACTCTCTGGATCATACTCCTTTGCGATCTTCAGGGCTCGAGATGACGAAATTTCAGATGCCTGGCTAGCAGGCACAACAACCAGCAATATAGCATCGTTGTGCTGTGCATGTTCACCAATCTTGCAAAGAGAGGAGAGAAACAAATTATAAGATGACAATGATAATGAATCTATGAAGCCCTACAGCCAGAATGCCGAATAAAAAATGTGGAAATTCTCCATGGTTGACAGGTGGATTAGGGGGATGACAAAGGCATCAAGCAGTTCCTAAGCTTACCATAGAATCGTCCACAATTCGCTGGTCCAGTCCAGGCAAATCAATCAATTTCAGTGGTGGAGCTGCAATTAAAAGGGAAAAATATGTTATGATGATTACAGAAACCAGTACAAAACAAACGATATGTGATAATTCATGTTCCAAAGAGAACATTTAAGTTAGATCTTCATTTAGATATATAGTCCAATTTTCACAACTTAGCTTCAGATTCTACCCAAAAGAAGTTGAAGCGCTAATGTGCGTTAGATTTAGAGGTAAAAACTCATTACAGCTGAACTGTTCACTTAAGTAGGGGACATTATCCGACTTAGGCTTGGGTAATATGGATGTTGCATTAAATAGGGATTCCCATTTATGATTGTGCAAGTAGAAAGGAATTACCTGTGCTGGTACGAAGTTTTAGGTATATTTCATCACGACCCCTTCCTGAAGCTCCTTTGCTAAGCCTATCTTGTAGTGAATGCCTTAGTGCACCTGTAATACACACATTCGAAAAAAACGGAAATATTAGTCAAATATTAATCTAATGCATTGCATCTTACATGCAGAAATAGCTTCACAAATCATTGCTAAATTGCATATGTGCACATAGGGAGCTCTTACTTGCAGAAACTTGTTGATTTTTATTGTCAATTTGCAAGATTATTGCCTTGCTGCTCAGTGATTCTTCTCTACTCAAATCAATGATAATAGGAGCCCGTGTCGCACCATTCTCACCCGTCGGCTATCCATGGTAATCATAGTAGACAGGACAACACAAAGTGGTTACTTTAAGAAAATGTATCAGCCAATAGTGACATACACAAATTGCCGCGCACTCAAATTCAATACACAACTTACCAGAACTGGATGCCCAATTAGGCTATTTAGAACTGCAGACTTTCCAGCTCCCTGATCCACCAAGAAAAGTGAAATAACTTCAGTCTTCACATAAGAAATTTTTCTTTTCTAAGCCTAAGAAGTTTCAATCACAAACACATAGCAATATTTTTTCTGTCTTCCAACAGATAAGTGTTTTAGGAAACAGAGTAAATCACATACACTTTTCGTTCTGATATACACTTTCTAAAATAGATTTCTCATAGTTTCAAATAACAAACGCATCAACCTTCTCTACTATAGTAATACCTCCCAGGTTTGAATCTCATAGAATCAAATAATCCCTAATAAAGAGAGAAACGCAACAAAACAAGCTACGAACGAAGAGATGAAGAATACAAAACATCCTACCAAACTCCTAGGTTACGGGACCATTTCGAAAACACCTCATCGAGATCCACAAGATCCACGATATGGCAACAAAAATCTACACTCGATCACAGTATAAAACTTACAACAAACGCCAAATACAGTCACATCTCAGAAACAGAAAAAGCGAGAGAAAACCCACCACATTCCCTAGGGCAACGACGTTGAGAGAAGTAGCTGGCCGTCTAGAAGAAGAGGTCTCATCGGGATCTTCGTCAGCGAGCAGAGACGCCGCTTGTCTCATCGAATCCGAAAGCTGAGACAACTCATCGATCGCCTCCATCGTAACTTGCACAGCGAATCGAGGTCGAATGAAGTACGAGATCTGGACGAAGAAAGGGAGCCGCTAGATCCGATTAGAATCAATATCGGTAGCCACGAGCGGTGGATTTTCCCGGCGATTGGGTTACCGGAATTTCGAATTCGGTCGCGACGGTGCTAAGCTAGGATTTGTTTGTCTGTGTGTGTCTTCGTCGGGGAGAGAATGGGCAAGACGGGTCATATAACTTTACATAAACACGTAGTAATTAACACATTTTTCAAATTTCATAAATGTTGAAAATTATTAAGTGGTTTTTTCTTTTCTTTCATAAATGTTGAAAATTTTCACAACTGTTCAAAGAAATTCTTTACAAATGTGAAAGCATAAAACACACAAATGTGGATGCGTAAAATATAAATTAACACAACTTTTTGCTATCAATAAAGACATTCTCAGCTAAATTTGTTCGAATTAAAATATTGTAAGTGAATTTCAATGTGGTACAAGAATTTGTATCATCGAATGCGCTTGTTTGGTTGTATATTTTTCCAAATGAACAAATGCGGAAGACCACTTTGTAATCCTGATGTAGGAGACTAGTATTTTTGTAATGTTTGAGTGCGAAATGTTGAGTTGTGATCAACCGAGTTCTAAATTTATCTCCAACAGTTTAATCTCTCTAATTTGTTTCGCTAGATGGGATAAGGCATGTAAGTTATCAAATTCGTTAGCATGCTAGGTTTGCAAGTATATCACCAAATTTTGGTATTGGTCTAACTGTTTGTATATAAATTTGTGTATACCGTATTCATAAATTGCTTGTATAAATTTGTGCATACAAGTATATCACTAAATTCTAATTAAAGTAAAAGCTCAAAAAAATTATCTTAAAATCATACGCGGATAGATAGTACCAAAAGTGTATGTAAGAGTGTCATCATCATATGCATTTTTTGTTTTTGTATGAAAGATATCATCTCAATATTTCGTAAACTATATCCAAAAACAAGCCTCTATGATATGCATTAGAGTTCATTTGTGCAACTAATGGTTCATGCCATCTAACCCCACAATAGAGACCTAGCGAATTGCAATGTTTCGCTAGAGGTATGAACAGTAATCCAACCATACTCAATTTATATGGACGCATTGCTAAGGTCAACAGAAGAGCACAAACCACCAAAACTCACAGTAGGATGCAATGCTTCAGTCCTAGTATGCCAAAACTCATAACTAAGATAAGAATCCTTACCATATATATTTAGGCATTGGATGAAACGTTCAACATTTATTAATGGTTTCAGTCAATGTTCAAAAAATTTACATTGGAATTTATCTCTATTTTGGACCGTTTATGCAATTTATTCCCAAAATATTGGAAACCAAGAGAACCGGAAATAACCGATTTGGAATTCTGGTTTACCACTGTTTTCAGTATCCTCCTGTTCTCTGTACTCAATAGCCGACGACACTCTGAGAGAGAGAGCCAATCGCGATTTTGAATTTTGCATCGACGGCGAAAAATGCGATCGTTAGAAGAGCTATCTCCGATAGAAACTCTAGATATCGAAGAGAACGGTCTCGCTCTCGTCTCACGCGTCAAGCTCAATCTCACAATCCACCCAGTAGTCCCATCCGTATCCAAATCCATCGACGAATGGCAACTCAAGCGATCCTTAATAGATTACCTCAAAAACTCTGTCGTAACCTCCGTCACAGTTCCGGAGGAAGACATCGTAGTTCGTCGTCACAAGGACTTGAAGAAACGGAAGCGTGAGGAGCCAGTTGCTCATGGATCGTTGTTTATACGCGATTTAGGGTTTCTCGATGGGAAGAAGAAGAAGAAGGAGAATGATGGAGAGAGAGATGTGAAGGAATTGGAGAAGAAGTTTTTGGATTGGAGGAAGAGTTTGGTGGAGAAGATGAATGGTATTGAGCTTAATTTGGAAGGAGTTAAGTATAAGCTTAGTGTGGTACTTCCGATTTCAGATGATTTCGAGAAGTTGAAGAAGGATTGGGAGGAGTTTTACGCTTTTGGTAATCTTGGTTCTTCAATTTTGGATTTTGATTTTACGATTTTTTCGTGGTAATTGATGTGATTGTGATTTGCAGGACATTCAAGGGAAGGAAGGAGAGAGGCTGATACGATTATACTTAGAGGTGTGCCATCAAGATGGTTTGCTGAGCCACGAGTTTCATCGAAGCCTTCTATGTTGGTTACACATACAATCTTCTCTAGCTTTGGGAAAATTAGGTAAGATTTTGTCATCTTTCATGTCCAGCTTGATTAGGATTGTTTTTTTTTCAATCGGAGTGAAGAGAACATTCATAAATCTGCTTCAAGAATGTGACACTATGTGAGTTGAGAGTGATCTATGGCTTGCTTATTGGAAAATTAAGTAGTTTTGTGCTGCTTTGGATAGATTTGATGCATCTACATTTGATCATAGTATACAGTATTTGTCCATGTAGTTCAAAAGAAATGACATTTTGTATGGAAATCTTATCTGAAGACTAATTACAATCATTGTATTGAACTTGCTTACCATGTGTTCTCAGTATTCTTCGGATCATTTATTCTGTTTACCAATGAATCTGATGTTAATATAATTCCGATAGTTTACATAAATTCCATGTTCCGCTGCATTAACTAATCCTCTATAGGAATCTTAATGTTGCTGAGGACGATGATCTAGGTAAGGACGCAGATGAGGATAGTGGAGACCTCATATCAGGTCTCCATTGTAAGATTGTGGTTCAGTTCGAGAAGTACAATGATTTCGTGAATGCCATGAAGGCTTTTTGTGGTCGCTCAATGGAAAAGGTATTCTTTATGTTGCAAAGACCACTATCAGGTTTTATTTACACAAATATTTTGAGAAAATTTGGAGATGGTAAGTTAGTAGTTTTCACTGTTGCGTAAGCTTCTTAAATAGCATATGAGGTTTTATCATTAGCAGAAATGGTTTTATTGAATGCTTCTTCTGAATTCGGAGCTAGATTGTATGCAAAACTAGTTTCTGCTAGTGTGATTTTGTGGGTTCTTGCTACTGTATTCGAAACTAAGTTGTAACCACATCTAAATGTTTTACCGGCTCTGTAACATCTTTATATACCACATTCAATACTTCTTGTTTGATAGTCGATTTATTTAATTTTATATGATTGTTTATGCAGAAATAATTAGGCAACTGGTATTTGTGTCGTATCTCTCTTGTAGGCATTGAAACATAACTGATGTTTTCTGGTTTTGTCATCTGAGCAGGAAGGCACTCGGCTAAAGGCAGACTATGAACTAACATGGGACAAGATTGGATTCTTCAGAAACTCGAGAAAGCCGTTGGATAACAGAGATGGCGGATACAGAAACGAGTCTTTTGGATGCAATCAGGATGATTTACGCCGAAAAAGATTCAGGGTAATGTATGATTATGATCATATACAAAAATGTTGAATCCGTATAAAGATGATTCTGATGTCTTAAATTCTGTTTATTGGCAGGAGTAGAGAACTCTGAGATAAGGTGTAGAGGGAACTTGGGAGATGTTGTCAGCTCTCTCTCTGTCTTCTAGGTCTATACCGGTGTATTTGTATTTTAGATAATGTTTTGAAGATTTCTAAGTTCAGATCTGATTTTTGTTCTTATGCAAAAATACAATCACGCAGAATTTGACTTGACTCAGAATTTTGTTTTGGAAATATATTCCCTTTCAAAAACATGTGGGAAGAAATTTTGGCCATGTCTCAGTCGTCCTGGGCTAGTTCGGTTCAATTGAAACAAAAGGTATACATGTGAAACTAATGTTTTGTTAATACTTTTCAAAACTTACATTACATAGTTTTGAGATATTTGATTTGGAGAAAAATAAGCCAAGATTGGATACTATGTCCAAATGTCCAAAACATCATTATTAACAGAAGAACGAAAGTCTAATAGCAAAAATTCTAGAACCACGCAACCATATCCATCACCAATGAATTATATTTCTAGTGAATAAATCTGATATAATAACATAGAAAAAAATGTCTTTTGAAGCGGACATGATTATCCATAAACGACTTTAAATCTCACAACTCCTTGAGAAGACCGTTACCTACAGAACTTTCATCGAGGTCAATTGATATCTAGAATCTCTCTGAAACACACGGTCTCTCCTTAAAACTTAAAAGATAGATGTATAATGTCATCGACCATATACCTTTTATTTCCATTAATAATCATTGATGATAGTTTGAAGTTTTTGGTTCACTTTCTATCGAACATCCATGTATCACGTTTTCCATAGATGTGTAGAGGCAGAGGCAACTAATTGAATTATTAGACAAAATGACAAATGTATCGCATCATTATCTATCTTTCATTTCCATTTATTATTATGAAGATAGGTTGACATTAATGCTTCTTTGATCATATCCACTATTTCTCGAAATGACCATAGTCTAGTGATTAATACTAATCTCTTTATTAGCAATCTACTTTATTTTCACATGGTCCAAACGACCAAAATACTTACTTTAACGTTAATAGCCCTCGACGAATATCATACCATTGTCGCTAGGCTTCCATAACACAACAATTAAGAAACCTAAAACAAAACATAGGGCAAAACCCCCAAAATAAAAAGTAAAAGTTGGGATTTTGTAATATAAGTTGATTCTGCTCAAATTTTATATGGTTGCAATAGATCATATGTAATCAAGAACATCTCCAATTGCATTATATACATCTATAAACATTAAAAAAAAACTAACAATATAAAAAAGCTACACAATTTTCTGCTAATTCAGCTGTCTCTAAATTTAACAACTATGAACGAAACAGAGAATAAAACAAAAAGTAACGAAGAAATAAGAGACCAAAAAACTTTTGACAAAGAAAAAAAGTTTTCGCTCGGTCACGCGGTTTTTTTCACGAGCAGCCAAAATAAGAAACTTCTTCTACTTGCGAGGAGAATGATCACGAACAGTTCTTGGATTAAACGATGTTCTGTTTTCAATACTCAATTTCCTAGCGAAATCTTTCTTCTTCATCGCGTAAGACGGTGATGATCCTCTGTTTCCACTCTGTTCTTGAATCGTTGGAACCAAGTACCAAGCGATACAAGTAAACATAATCGCTACAGATCTTCCAAAGAAAGCCAAAAACACAAGAACCAAGATCACAGTCACAGGCAAGAAATGATCCGGTCTAGCGATCTTCTTCAGATTCTCGTTTATAACACAGCTCTGTTTTTGCTCTGTTTCAGGCTCTGTGTTCTTGATTTCCTCTGTTTTTGCTTCCTTGACTTCTGTTTTGACTTTATCAGCTACAACATCTTTCGTCTTCTTGTTCTTCTTGTGAAGATAAGATGATCTGATCACAACGGGGACACACTCACCGGAGCTTGTGAACACAAATCGAACAAGAGGCGGGCCACCGGAATCGAGCTTCTTCGAGTAGATGCTTTGCCTCTTCTCGTCTAGCTCGGAGAGAAGCTCAGAGAATTTATCAAGTCCACGATTTGAATAAGGGTTCTTGCTTGCTTTTCTTGATTTTTTGGGTGAAGAACATGGAGATCTAAATGGGCTCACCATTTTTACTTCGAGTGATGATCTTGTGGTTTCTTTACCTTGCAATGTTCTTGTGAGATTCAGAGAGTTTCAAGTTTTTTTTTTTGGTTTTGGTTAATGAAGATTTGTTTTGGAGACAAGAGTGACGACCTTGTTATTAATAGACGTGATTTGTATTAATATTTTAAAAGATTTCACGCGACAATAATATTTTCTTTATTGTAATACTATAGAAAAAGGATTTAAGAATTTGACCGGATCAGATGATGAAGCGTTACAACTTGGTCAAAATGTCAAGATCTCAGAATTTTGTATTTAATATTTTGTTTTTTTTTTTGTTTTTGTGTGGGTGATTATAAGAAGTTTCCAGGAATAAAAGAACATCATCGATCACGTATGTTGATAACGTTGGTCTTATTGATTGACTTCCTTGGGGCATAAGCTAAAAAAGAAGTCTATCTTTCATAAATTTCCACGACGGATGTATTATTTTAAACTATATTTAGTAATTTTATAACCAAAAGCTAGTTGGAGTTTTCCAAGTATTTATGATTTAATGTATAGATATTGATGTTTTTGGCAATTTATTTGATGTGTGCATGGCAACTAATTTGATGTGTATGTGTGTGTATTATAGGAAGGGCATTTAGAAATATACAGGTTTGTAAACAGAAATTACCATCGGGTAAAGCAAGTTATAATATTTTTGCAAATTATATTTTTGTTTATAAAAGTGTTTTCCCTGAATTTAGTAATAATCATTATTTAATCACGAGTTAGGTTCGTTAACTTAGCTCGAAAGCTTGATACCATTGTTCACATAATGTTGGTGGCTTTATTAGTTAAGTTTTCTGTATTATTATGTATGCACATGTCACATGTGACACAATTAAGTGTTGTTTTGCTCGATACTACGTGTTTTATATAATATTTTCGGTTTGCCACTCTGTGTTTAGACTTTAGAGATAATTTTATAAACTATACATCATTTCATGAGACATCCCCTGTATCCTAAAGGAGAAGATGGAAAGATAAAAAGGAAAATTAAATACCAAGCAAGTGGTGTGTCTTGTGGCAGATTTTGGTCCCTCCAAAGGAGATTGAACATTGCATCCTAGTTCTATCATTTGATCATAAGTTTTGGATAAAATAGAGGATTTACAAGTATAAACTGCTTCATCATCATATGCTTATTAGTTTAATCAAATTATAGACTTAATAGTCCAACCGCAATTTCATATGGATAACTAAAACGAATTTTTGGCGGAATGGTATAGAAATGACTCAATGACATCAAACGCATAAATCAAAGAGATGATGATGAGGAACATTCATTGACTATTAATCGACGAGAAGACTTGACTTGGTCTTCTAGAATCTTTATCTCTTTGGCTCTTGATTTTTTTTTCACATCAATGGTTTCAATAATTAGTGCAGTCCTACATTTTTCCATTTACAAAAGTAAAAAAAGATTCTTATTCACACGCTGTTCATCAAAATATTTTTCCAAAGCATAAATGTTACTAATTATTGACATTTTTTCTATCATTTAAGTTAAATTTAAGTGTGTGATAGACATCAAAATATTTTTATCAAACAAAGCAATTAATACTTCTATTAATGTCACAATATACTAAGTCTGAATTCAGAATTAGGTACATGAAAGTCAAAAACACATTTATAAAAATTCTACGAATCTATGGAACATTCTATGTATCATTGAAAATTATTTCCCAAATAATTTTATTTTGATATTCTATGCATATGTTTTATTTCATGAATTTTTTTAAACAGTGTATATCTTTGTGTTAATACATTTATCTTCAAAATCATATTTAATCCAATGGTTTGCTCTTTGAACATTCGAAAATCTTCAATAAGAAAAATCACCAACAATAAGATCAGAGACAGAGTATGAAGTTTTAAGGACACATACACTTATGTACAAACGTTACAGACACTTAAGCTTGTAACCAAAAACAAAACAAAGCTCCATGACACAAACATATCACATAATTTAAAGTTATTGTTCTTCTTCTTCGACACTATTATTAACAACATTTCAAGAAGCAAACATGAAAATAAATAAGTTTAAGTTGTTGAAAGATCTCTCTGAACAGTACCTGCAAAAGACTTGATCTCAAAACTCAGAGACCTCATTGTTGTTTATGGTAGCAGCTTCTGGATGATAATGAATCATTTCCTTCCACATTAATTCTCTTATCATCTCTGCTCCCAAATCCTCGTCTTCATCTACATCGAGATCAATAGGAACTTGAGCAGGAGGATTTGCACTCGGGTCATATAAAGGCGCCATGTAAGGATGTTGAAGCGCTTCCGTGACACTAATCCTTTTCGAAGGGTCAAGAACGAGCATTTTCTGAAGCAGATCAATGGCTAAAACATTTGCACCCGGGTAAAGACGAGAGAATGATATCCCTGGTGAGTAAGGGAGTGATTCTATGTATCTTTTGGCTTTTGGGTTATCTATAAACTCGAGATCTTCCTCTCTCTGGCTACCCAAAATGTTAATGATGAGTTTAATCTGGTTTAGACATTCTGTTCCCGGGAATACTGGTTTTCTTCCAAGAAGCTCGGCGAATATGCAACCGACTGACCAGACATCAATGGAGGTTCCATAGTTGTCACAACAGAGGAGTAGCTCTGGTGCTCGGTACCATCTAGTCACAACATATTCAGTCATGAACTGACCTTTGGTGTTGCTCGTCCTCGCTAGCCCAAAGTCACATATCTTTAAGTCGCAGTTTGCATTCACAAGGAGGTTACCGGGTTTCAGATCCCGATGGAGAATGTTTGCTGAATGAATATACTTGAGCCCTCGAAGCAACTATGCAAAAGAAATAAAAAGCAAGTAAATGCAAACACCAAATGCAAACAACACACACTAATGGTAAAAGCAAATGCAAACAAATCACATACCTGGAACAAGAAGTATTGGCAATGGTCATTACTTAGAACTTGAGAAGACTTAATAATCTGATGAAGATCAGTATCCATAAGCTCATAAACAAGATAAACATCCTTAAAGCTTCTCTTATGATTAGCCATCATTACATCTTTAAGAGCAACCACATTCTCATGTCGAAGATGACGTAGAAGCTTGAGCTCCCTAAGAGTCCTCAACGCATCAATCCTATTCTCAAACACATTGTGGATCTTCTTGATCGCCACTCTCTCATTACTCTCTCTGTTAACCGAAGAGCAAACCACACCGTACGCGCCTCGGCCTATCGGTTTGATAGGCACGTATTTGGTATCGATCTCGAAAAGTGTTTGCCACATTGAGAAGTAATGCTTCCCTTGATTCCTAATTCCATTAGGTGGATCAACAGGAGTCGCCATTCTTCTACCTCCTTATAAAAACACACAACAAAAGGAATAAAAATCAAAACTTTATCGAAATTGGAACAATCCACAAATTTGAAAATATACACAACACAGAATTTTGAATTGCTTCCAACAAGTGACAATGAAAGATCAAATTTTTAGTTTTGATCTTAGGGTTCTCTAAGCTTAAGTTTACAGATTCAAAGGTTAATATTTTAGATTTCACTAATGATCAAAAGCTTTGTTTAAGAGAAAAGAACAAAAGTTGAATCTTGATCCGATGTTGAGATTGAGCTAGAACGATCTGAATTTTGCAGAGAGAGCTTACCCGTTGAGTGTTGGGGACGAATCAGATTCGTCAGTGACGATCGCCGGCGAGATTTGGGTGGAGAGAAAGAGGAAGTTGGAGAGATTTGGCTGGTGAGAGTGAGAGATTTGGTCAACGCTATGACCGTTGACTCTCTAGTTTCTCGTTCATTACCATTTTAGAGCTGTTTCTTTCTCTGTCTCCTTCACTAATCTGTCTTTAACTTTGGGCTTAATTAAGCCCAACCTGATTTGTAATAATTAACGGTAATTAGATATTTAAGATAGTGAGGAATTAACAAAAAGTGGACGTGCCGGAGTGGTTATCGGGCATGACTAGAAATCATGTGGGCTTTGCCCGCGCAGGTTCGAATCCTGCCGTTCACGTTTTTTCACTTCTTATTTTAACATCGAAACGTGATTATATAACTTCATTAGTAAATGTAAATCTAAGCTTGAAATTTATATTAGCATTTGTTCAATCACAATCTATCAATGCAAAAAAATTTCTAGTCAAAAACTCATGATACAAAGGCTTTACTATATGTACAAGACTAGTAATTGTTCGCTTGTAAAAATCGTTCTGAGTTTTGTCCTTCAATGGCGGTAAATTTTCAAAACTTGTTGTATTCGTTCCCGGCAAAGAGGACAGGTCCTTAGTTGCAAGGAGCATGGTGTGCAGCAGCACATATGACCACACCTACAAGTCCAAACCAAACAAAAAGAGGAATCAAAAGATGCCATGTTTGATCAGTGAGAGGGTTTTCAAGAGCTTTTAGAAGAAAAGCGGTCTTATACTTACTCAACAAAAGCGGTGTTATACTTCTGGTCAAGGCAAACCACACAGAGATCAGGTGTATCACCATCTCTGCTTGTACCACCTGGTAAGACGTTTTTGTAAGCAGAGCAATTCCAAGTGTATGCAGAAAAAGGATTCACATGTTACTACTACAAAGTACAAACTCTAATGGATAGATACTATTACTACCTCCAGTTACTGGTTTGGCTCTCCTAGCAGCTGCATCAACAACTCTGCAACAAGTTACCCAACACTTAACTCGCAACTCGCAACTCGCAATGAATACTTCATACGTGGCTGTGGTTAGGGTGCGTCATACCTTTTCAGTGCGAATTGTCGCCGCCTTCTTTCTAGAGTATCTTCAATTCTCTTTAGAATATATTCAATCACAGGCTTTGAAATAAGAATCACACCAAGAACAGTTAAACCCATGGAGGCATACTTGAACCTCCTGCCAAAAGAAAGAGATCTTTTAGAATTTTTTTCAATCATAGTTTTCGAAGAAAAGAATAGGCAAAAACAGAGAAAAGAAACAACCTTGACAAATCTCCCAATTTAGAGATGAGCTGATCTAGCGGTATATAAGTGACGTAGAAAGGTCCTTGCTCAGGTTTTTGAATCCTGACATTCCCCATGCCATCCCTAACAGCCTGTTAACATGGTAAGCAACATAACAAAGAGAGATATAAAACGTATTTTGGACCGCTAACAGATAAAAGACATACCTCACCAACAACTGTAAGCGGTGTACCAATTGGGACAACACGCTCAACGTGTCTTACTCCAAGTATCTATAGACAACAATGGTGCCACAATGTATAAGCATTGTCAAAACAAAAGCAAATCAATGAAAAGTGGTAGGAAAGGAAAAGAAAAGACCTTAAAGCCTTTAAGATAACCCAACGCTCCTTGAACAAGCGATACCGGCTCTGCCTTTTCAAATACATCACTACCAACCGTCAACGCCAAGCCTAATTCACCTTGAGATACATCTACATTCACACGACCTGTCCCGTCGTCCTATAGGCAACCAATATCATATTTTGTAAATGACTTTAGAAAGTAATACACTCCAATCAAAGTCCAACAGACATACCAGATACCAGGGGACTTCCTTAGTCATCGGCTGCATCAATGTACTATTTCGAACCCATGAAAATCTCCAATTACGTCTCAAAACCTGTTGTTCTGCCTGAAAAAAATCGTTTCTTTTTAACATATCCAAAATCACAGAAACGAAAAACTAGATTATCTAATCCAATTCATACATACCGTTCTCTTGAGAAATACACCGAGAACATAACTATGCTCACACTTAATAGGAGTCTCAGAGCCAACATCTCCTGATACTGCGATGATCAAAGGTACCACCTTGCTCTCTACTTCTACTAATTGTTCTGAATAAAAACGAATGATATCAAACACATAACCAAAACCCATCCACCTAAAATTGAAATGCAGAACAATGCAGGAACATTACCCAAATCCTTGAGTTGGTAAACCCTAGTGATTGATTTGATATCTCTGTCCCACGAAAGAAGAACATTACCACCGAATAACAGTAAACCCTAGTTATCGTAATTCGTAAATAGTAAAGACAAGAAAAAAAACCTAACCTGCCTGTGCTCCTGGTAAGAAGATAAAGAGCGACGCCGCCTAAGCAACATGTAAATCCAGCCAAATGTATCATCTTCTTCCACTGTACACACTGATTCCTTCACGAGATCACTATTTGTCGGCCACTTTACTTCTTTCGCCGAGAAACCAGAAACCGATCAAAATTTTCAGGCAGAGAGAGAAAGTGAAGTCGAATAGGGATGAATTTTTTAATTAATTCTTTTTTGCTAAATATGAAAAAACTAATTAATGCAGAAATATTGTTTGACCAATACTATTTTGATTGTTAAAAGGGTTTTCTAAAGGAATTAGGGCTTGATTGGTTCTCCCCCTCTGCTACCAATAGTAATTGATTTGAGAAAGTCATTTAACTTTAAGATTTCTTTCAATAACATTTTTCCTTTTAAAAAACTAATTAATCAAAAGAAAAGAAATTAATTAATCAAAATGAATGTTTCACAAATTTAATCAAGAAGATATTCAAGTTAATATATCCTAGGATTTTTTGCAAATTAACAAATTTAAAACAAATAATACTCATATTTAACATTTTTTAGAAAACCCCATTAATAATTACTTCTACTAATTAATATTTAATCAACAACAATAAAAATTTATATTTTTTGTTAAATAACAAATAATACATTCTAATATAATATGGAAACCGAATAAAAACCTACGCTTGCCGTGTACCGCGGGATGAATCCTAATATTTATCAATATGTAACTAAAAAAAATTCCAATTGTAAAAAGTTTAGCGTGATTTAAAAAAAAGTTCATTGAATTATTTTATAGGCATAGACCGATAAAGTTTAAGTAAAAAACGATAAAGTTATTATAAACAAAACAAAAAAGTGATAAGGAAATTTCCGATTTTTTCTCGAACCAAATTGGAGTGAAAAAAGGAAGAAAAACAATACTATCAAGTTCTCTATATAAACAAAGAAATAGAAGCAAAGACGTACAAAACAAAAGATTAAAACTCATACAAATTTGTTCTCTCTTTCTCTTTGAACGGCAAAACAATGGAGAGTAACTATCAGAGAACACTGGTCTCAGCTTTCCTCAATATCTCTGTAGATCAAACTGTGGAAACCGCTATAAAGTGTCTAAAGTCTACAAATTGGAAGCTTGAAGATGCCATCAATCTCTTATTTGCCATCGACAGAATGAGAAATAATCAAACTTTGACACTAAAACCTTCCGACTCTACTAGATTGCCTTCCTTGTCTCCTCCTCCTCCTCTAAATCTGCTTTTTAATGGTTCGTTCGAAGACGCGAAACTAGCTTCTTCTAGCAAAGATCTATGGTTGCTTGTTCATATCCAATCCGAAACTGAGTTTCCTTGTAATACATTTAACCGAGATTTATGGTCAAACGAAGACGTTTCTCAAGCCCTTGAGTTTAGGTTTATGTTATGGCAAGTTTATGATCATACCAGTGAAGGAAGAAAAATCACTAGCTTCTATATGATCCAACACTGTGCTCCTCCTATGCTGCTCCTTAGTCCTTATCGATCCGATTACTGGCCAGAATATATGTATATGGAGGGGCGAGATTAAAGCTAAGGGTTTTCTTAAGGATTTGAAGAAGTATATTGATGCTAGTCCTCACGAACATATTGCTTCTACGGCAAGGAACATGCGCGTAAAAGCAGAAAAGATTTGCCACTCTGATCAACAAGACATGGTTGGTTTTACGGACGATGATTTTGACGATTTTGATGAGGCAGCTGATGAAAAGACTTAAATCTCATACATAAGGGGAATTTGTCATCAGATAGCGTCGTGGTTTCTTCTTGCGGGCGAGAATTTGATGATGTAGTGACTTTATCCGAAGATGAGGAGGAAACTTGTTTGTCAAGCGACCTGTTTGAGTTCCCAGTTTTGACAAAAGAGCCTAAAGGAGACTGTGATCGAAGCGTTGTCTGTAGTATCAGCGTTCGATTTCCAAATGGGAGAAGAAAGCAGAGAAAGTTTCTCAAGAGTGAACCGGTTCAGCTTCTCTGGTCTTTCTGTTATTCTCACATGGATGAATCAGATAACAAGGCGTTCAAGCTAGTGCAGGCGATTCCTGGTGCTTCCAAGACTCTGGATTATGGAGCTGAAGCCTCGTTTGATCAATATGGGATCGCTAATTCGATCATCTCGGTTACTTGGGAGTGACGGTTTAGACATTTTGTTCCTTCTCTATATCTTCTTGAAGTAATGATGAAGAAACTCTTATATTCTTGTAACTAGTTCTAACTTTTTTTTGTTGTTGGTCAATTCTAATATCAAGTTCAAATATAAAATTCTCACAACACAGATCACCTAACTGTCTCCAAGTCGAAAGTTGCAACTTAATAAATAGGTTCTTCACTTTCTTAATCAACATTAGCGAATCCGGTGATAAATTAAACATACAAATTCAACAAACTTAACTGTTTTTGCTAAGGAGCTTTTGAGTTTTGAGTGGTTAGTTTCTGCATTTTGGACTTGATTTCACTGTGAAAAGACACAAAAGATTTGTGCCTGGTAGCGAAAGCAATGCTGATGTGCTTAATCTCTTCCTCCATATCTTTCCTCCTCTTCACTTCCACATTAAGATCTTTCAAAGCATTCTCTTTATCACTTGCAATCACTCTCAATCTCTGAGTTGATTGAGAGATTTTTCTATCTAAAGAATCTCTTTCTTCCTTCAGGAACTGTACCTCTTTTATCAGCTTCTCATGACTTTCTCTTGAAGCTTCTAGAAGCTGTTTATCCAAACACAACTCTTTCTCGAGCTCGTTGTATCTTTCCTTGATGATGATGAGCTCAGACTTCAGTTTCTTCTCCTCCAAAGCAGCTGTTTCTTGTCCCTTTAAAATCACATTCAAAACCTGTCTTAGAGAAAGGTGAAATAGTAGTCTGACCACAACATCTAACTAACCAAACATGACTCTGGGAGAGATTCAAGTGAAGTTCCAATGTCGAAAGAATGTGTTTAGCCCAAATGAGGTACTCAATCTTGCATATGTGGTTTTGACTTTTAACTTCTTAAATGACAGTGTACTGTAAAACGGTGACTTAGATTGATGAGACTTCTTATGCCGGAGACAAAGGAAAATGAAACACTTATAGGTATGATACGAAATCGTAGATTACGAGAAAAAAACCCGTAAAAAGAACGCCATTTATTAGATTTATTTGCAGGTCAACATATGCAGAGGTTTCACTGGACTAAAGTCCTACCAAGAGAGACAAAGTATCCTAACAAAACTACTAAAAAGATTAATAAAATTGATCCATATCTTGACAATAGTGGCAAGGAAGCTACCTTGTTGTGGGAGTTCAAAAATTCATCTTTTGCTTGTGCGTCTGACAGCAACAACGTCGTTGTGTTCTTCAGATTCACACGAAGTGTTTCCCAATGGTCAGATAAAGGATGATCTATGCTACTACCCGTTTTCTGACCATCCATTATCATTGAGAATTGTGTTTCTAGAGTTGCCAGTAGGCTCGTTGTGATTTCAGTTGTACCCAGGAGCAGGTTTGCCGTTGGAGATTCCTTGTCAGTGATTAAGCTCTAACAAATTGCAAGAGAAACACTAGTGAGCTGAGATGTCCTTTTAATAAAAATTTCAAAATTATGATTTACACAAGAAAAAGTAAGCTGTTCACCTTCATAGTGACTATGACATCCTTGTAGACATCTTTGCAATTAGCAACTGACTCAGATAACCTATTCGGAATTTCTTTCACAGTAAGCGTTTCTTGTTTGAGCTCAGACATCTCTTGCATCAGATTGTTGCTCAGGAGTACTTGTTCATTAAATTTTACCTGGCAGTACATAATTGGAACATAAATGATCATTAAAACTCCAAATCAGTTTTGGTATCCAGCTTATCAAGTGCAATATTAAAAACAAGAAGGAAAGGTAAATTATGAAGATAACAAGGAAGGAAAAACAATTATATCTTTCTTTTAGTTTCAGGAAATCTTGATAAAAAAGTTCGATTTATGCTGAAAGGGCACTTTGACTTTAACAGTCAACGACACCAATAAAAACTAACCTGAAGACTGTCATTCTCATTGGTCAGCAACTGAATCCGACTTTTGAGATCTTCCACCTCTGAGTGATTTTCACGCGGGCACTCCTAAAATGAAAGTTAGCAAACAATTATGGTCACCTTAGGGCGCATCTTTTAGGTGCTGAACTCACCACATTATTATTGAAAACTATACTAGCAGCATAACTTGGGATAGTATCTGTCTATATGAATTTTCAAATGATACTCAACATACATGAGCTAGATACCAGCCAGTTTCTCATAAACCAGAATGTTTGAATGCAAGTTGATATGAAAAGGAAAAGAAACAATGAGTCTAGAACCACGAAACAAACGGATGGAAGAGGGTTGGTTTGACCACATGCATCAAGAAGTCTCCATTCAATGTGATTTTTTTAGCTTTTCATGCACAAATAATTTTCAATCTACATATACATCTTTGGTAGGGTTTTTGGCCAAAAATCTATCACCTATTTACTATTGTCAATATTAGTCCTTACAAATTTAATCTCAACCAAATATTCTATGTCTAAAAACTTACAAATTGTTAATTTTCATTAAATACTTCAACTAAAACCATAAAAGTTTTAAAATTAATATCTAGTATTAGAAGATAATAAGAGCAAAGTAAATGTATCTACTCACCGTGGTTGCAATACTTAAAGGAGTGGGTTGACATTTAACAGCAGGTGTAAATTGGATTTGATCAAGGTCTGCAACAAAACCCTTGTTTAGTTTCATCCAAGTATCTTCATCGGCCACGTCCCCCAGGGAATGAACCATCGGACTAAAATCAGATAGTCCTGAATAATTATTTGACCGAGCAACCACAAAGGAACGGGAAGCTGATTTAAAGCAAGGGGTTCCAGGAACATCGCTAGTGTCATTGACATTGCATAGCCCATCTGGAGTCTTTCTTGAAATGATAAAGTCCTGCCAATAAAGAAATTACATTAATGACTTTTACGTAACCGTGAACATGAGTCCACCACTTCAGCTTAAATGTAATAATAACTAGTCTAATAAAACTAATGAGATGTTACAAATTTGCTATCTTTGATTCATTCTACATCGTATATTCAATTGAATATAAATTTTTCTTTTTGAGATTATGTTTACTTCAGCAAAATGTGTTAGTAATGGTTGAGCCTTATATATTATAACAATCCAAGAAAATCAGGATATTGCCTAAGCCAATGAATGCATCCGTACCTCTGACTGGTTCCTCTTGAAGTCAGAATTAGTGACAAAATTGTTAAGGTTCTCAATTTTCATCTGTTGCTCCTTGATGCAATTTTCCTGCTCCTTCTGCTTCCTTTTCTCTTCTTCCAGTTGTGTTTTTAGCCTTTCACATTCCAACTCATACTGGAATTCAAACAAACGTGTAGCTGTTTTGTATCGTGTGTATGCTTAATGTTGAACTCAATGTATACACTAAGAAAAAGCGCAAAAAAGCTACCTTCAGCATCTGATTGCTTAAATTTAAGATCTCTTGTTCCAACACTTCCGCATGAGATCCCTACAAACATCACCAATTTTCGTATTGTTGCTCCTTTCCAATATGTAATTGAAAAAAAAAAGTGACTATACCTGAAGCTTCATGCGTAGCTCTTCTATCTCCAACTTTTGGCGCTTCAATAAAGCGGCATCAGTCAAGATCTGCAGCATTTAAACATGGTCAGATTATATTCCGATAAAGAGGAAAAAAAACAGTCAATTGGACACATGTAGGCGGTGATCCTTTGTAATGGGAAGAAATAACGTAGCGCAGTAACATCTAAAAACGAGAGTAACAAATATCTCCAAATAATCAACAGAAGTTTAGATGCTTTAAATAAATGCAGACCTCATTCACTTGAGCACAGTTGGTGATGCGCTTTGCTCTGCTTGCAAATTGGAGAGTTCCTTTTGATTCCTCAATATGATGCTACACACATCATCAATGTACCTTTGGTAAGTAAACAATCTAATCTTGCCCTTCAAATGATTACTTAAAGCCAAGAAAATACAAAAGCTAACCACAAAGCAACTTATTTTACCTCTTCTGGTGCGATAGTGCATATAATGCAGGTCTTTGCATTACCACCAAGTGCAGGCTGAAGAATTCGAGTCAGCTTACTATCTCGGTACGGAATATGTGCCCTATAATAATAAATGTTAGAAATGAGCTGCGGTGAGCTGTATTGTTGTTAAGTAAACCAAGTCAAAGGTAAGAAAGTACCTTAGCTTTGTACTGTCACTTAATTTATTGATGACATTACCAAGAATCATTAAGCTCTTATTAATGTACTTCCCTTCTTGCAAGCGTACACCACCAGCACCAGTTTTAGCAATTCGCTCAGATCCAGCTAAATCGACCAAATTCTAGATTCCATTGAAAGAACACCCATTAAAAAAAAAATAGCATTATGTAACTTTCACAAGAAACTTTTGAAAGATGTTAGCTGTAGTGAAAATTATCACTCACCAAGACTGAGACACGAATAGCATCTGAAGAACTATTATCTTTTCCCCTGCTCTCAATCACCTATCACACCAGAGAGATTGTATCAGATTAAAAACTTTACAAGTAGAAGGTCTCGTTCATAGCTTCTGAACCGTACCATTCTGAATATGGTGTGAGACCTGCTACTATGAACATTCATGTTTGTCTCGCCAAAGTGCCTATTAACTGTTAATTAGAAGACCATGTCAATACACATTAGGCACAAACAAAATGCAGGAACGCTACTTTGTAGTTTAGATATGAGTTAAAAACCTTCTCCAGAATCTATAAGCTTTAGAATCTGTTCAGCATCACTAACAATTTCTTCCTTAAGACCAGCAACAAACACTCCACGCTGTACATCAAGAGAAAGCAAGTGAACTTTAACAACTCTTAAACAAACTAATGGAGAAGATATCACTAATGAAACTGATCCAAACCAACCTCCAAATGCTCATGAATTTGCAGTCTCTGGTTCTCAACAGCTAAAAGATCATTAATTTCTTCGTTGTAAATTTCCATGTACGAAACCCGGATGAGAAACTCACGATCAGATATCTAAAAACAAAGAACAAAACACACACGAATCAAAAGCTGTACTCTTTTTCTTACTTCACAGATCACTGAATAATTCTATGCACTATACCATATGTATTCTTTCAAACACATCTCGAACAGATCTTCGAATAATTCCAGGATCAGTTTCAGAGCCCGTCATCGTAAACGTCTTCCCACTACTAGTTTGCCCATAAGCAAATGCAGTACCTAACAAAATCAGAGAAGCTCCATACATCAAAACTTGAAAAAAAAAAAAAACTGAGCCCAAGAAATCGCTCAAGTTTTATAATTTAGGTTAGATTACCATTAAAACCCTCAACAGCGGCATGTATGATATCCTTAGTAAGAAGCTCGTAGACACTAGCATTCGTAGAACTTTCGTCGAACACATGATCTGCAAAAAGAAGAAAAAAGTAAACAACACCAAAACTAAAAAGGAAGAGACTTACGATTTCAATCAGATCTGTAGAAATTGAAATTCCAGAAACTGATTGATAAGAAAGTAGATGAATTTACCAAAAGCGTGAGAAGCGGTTGTGATTGGAGTGTCGAGTGATTTATGAAGAGAGATCCGATTATCTTCGACTTTCCAGAGTGAAGCTCCGTTTTCCGGCGCCGGCGGTCTTACCCTGACTGCGACACAGATCTTTTCCATCTTCGTCTCGATCTGAAAGTGCCGTTTGAAATTTGAATCTCAGAATCCCACCCTAGAGGGGGAGCCTTTAAGCATTTGAATGTAACTTAAATTTACAGTAATACCCTTTTCTTTTTGTTTGACCAATCAAATTGGAAAAATATCATTTAATACCCAAATTTTTCAAATTGTTACCGTTTTATACATCAAATTCATATGTAAGCATTTTATATATGAATTAAACGTTGACAAGCCGTTTGAAACATGAAAATGCATTAACTAGGCCAAAAAGACATACCGCTATCTAGATATAAACATTCAGATTTCGGTTCGAATTGCGTTTGGATATTGATATATAATGGTTTTTACTCATTTCAAACATGATATTAGAATGGTTTTAAGAGTCTTTTTAGTTCTTTTCGTATGTTTTCAAGTCTTTACAGGTGCATATCCACTTTTGAGAGCTATAGAGCAAAATAGGAAATTTGGAAGCTTTCTAGCAAGGAAAAGCAACATAGACGTTTTTGATGCGATGGTGTCGATCGACACCACACTTGTATCGGGACCAAAGGAATTCTCCACGTTTTAATCAAGTTATCAAGAATTGCAGAAGTTTCATAAGTTTCCCTTATTTGAAAGATAGTCTCTCCACGTTTTTGTTAACTTAGATATAGATTTTTGAGGTCATTGTTTAGACTTAACCTTTTGTGTGAGAGATTTTATATTCAAGGAAAGAAGAATCAAAACTTCTCGAAGAGAGATTCTAAACTCCTTTAACTCTATTCTCTTATTTTAATTCAATGCAATTTTTTTAGAATATGATTTGTGTTCTTTTAATCATGTCTTAGTAATCACGTTGTTGGGTTTAGGGTTTCTCTCATTAGAGATTTAAATGAATTTGTAGATCGATAACCTGTTACGAAATATCTTTAGGTTTTTTCATCTTAATTGTTCTTAATGCTAGTTTTATATTGATCACCTAGAACTTGATCTTAGGATAATAGGTAAGATCTAAGAGGGCGCTTATTACCTTAAACTATCATAGATGAGCTTAACTATCTAGATATGAATATGTCTCGTTTAGATACTTAGGTGAACTAATCAAACTTGATATTAATGCATGTTTAGCAATTAAGTATTTGCAATGAGAGTTAGAATCCTTATTTATTAGGCATAGCTAGTTGATACAACGAGAGTTAGTTGACTTTACATTAGTGATTTGAGTTTTAGAACGGTGTGTTAACAATCCTAATCATAGCTAGATCTACAATTTATCTATTTCCTTAAAATATCCCTAGACTCTACGCCTTAATCCATAAGATGAATTATTCTTGAAAAAGGGCACTAAAAAGAGCTTTTTTGCAATTGCGCCTTTAAACCATGTTAGTTTTCAAAATATTTTGTGGATTTTTTATATTAATTATGTTTTGTTAAGTGTTAATTATTTTTAATATTAACTAAGATATAAATTTGATCTGATATAAATATTATTTTGATATAAAATTGTTATCACTTAGTATGTATAATTAAAATCGAGTTTAATATGATGAAATAAATACTTAAATTGTATTGCGAAATTGAATGTGTAAGATGATAAAGTGTGTGGATTACTATTTAAATTCAAATATCATTATCATACTTAATACTAAATTACATATAACAAAAGTGTGTGGACTACTATTTAAATTCAAATATCATCGATAAGATTGAGTGTGCATAAATAAAATAGAATACATAAGACTGAAATTATATTTAAATAAAAATATTAACTTAAATATCTAAAATTTGTAGATTACTATTTTACTATTCAGAACCCAAATACTATCGATTAAAATTAACATTTATATGTTATACCAATCTATTTAGGCGGGCCTTATCTATTCATCTACTAAATCACAAGATTTAGTTGGAAAGAAAACTAAATAGGAAAAGATGGTAAAAAGGTGACTAAAAACACTAAGACGGAACGAAAGGGCAGTCCACAATGTTGTAGATAGTTTTTGTTTAAAGATATCACCGAAAAAATGCCCTAAGAAACTAAATTTTATGATCAATGCAAAGATAACGAGTGAATCAAGATGGAAACGAGTGTTTATATCATACTCAATAGGATGATGTTGAAAAGTCCATCAAGTCATTGTTTGTGTGGAGTTTGCATGGTTCTTCCTATAACTGTTATATTCTCAAGAGAATCGTGCGACATATGGCTTGTCAAGTCCTAAAGTCTAACAAACTTTTTAGAAAGCATCCAATATTTTAGGTTCAAGCAATATCAAATTCGTGTAAAAATCTTGTAGTTTAGTAATTGGTGTCTCATTTAATAATAGAAAATCACGAATTTAAAATTTTCTATGAAATTTTATTAGGTTTTATGTATCAAAAAATGTTGGGTCGACCATCGTGAGACTGAGACAGTGAGACATCTATCTTGATCTTAGCATTTAGCAAAAGAAAAACTGTTATGCCACCGTTAAATTTCAAGGTTTGCATTTCCATATCTCTATTCCGTTATGTTTGACCTCGATACAAAAACTTTATGGATCCGTCACTACTATAACTAGGTTAAAGTTTGTCGAATGTGTAGCACGCATGCAGGGATTTATGATGATGATTCTCGTGATGTATAGCTGATTTTTTTTTATTTTGCTAAAATGAAAAACCTTGAGCTTTTTTTTTTGTTTAAGTAAAATATCTTGTGGTTTCTTCTCATTTATAAATACTCTCTTATTGAATTAGTTTATGAGGTGAGGTCAGTCTTTAGTCAAAACCTTAAAATAGTTTTTGTTTTATCCCAATTTAAACATTAGTGGTGGAAGGTCATGGAACCACCATAGATATGACAGCATTAGGGAAATATAACTTTTTCACCCAAACACAATGTGAACAGTGCATATAAGAAATGAATCAATAATAAATAAAGAGACAAAAACCATTTGAACGAGGACAAGACAATGTAGGTGACCTGATGATTTCGGTTTGGTTTAATTTTCTTAAGTAGAAACTTTTTTTTTTTTAATCAAAAATATATACTGTAACTACGAAAATGGTTTTGATTTATGACTTTCAATTTGGTTTTAATTATATGATTAATTCAGTTGGTTCAATTAGTTGAGATTAAATTTCCAACTTTCATAATACATTCTCAAACTATATGATCAGTTTGATAGATGAACATGTAGCTGGAGTGACGTTTGGAATTTTTTTTTTTTATATATAAGTTTGATAGTATTCCATAAAAATTCAATAAAACTTTGGACAAGACTAGCTAGTAGTATGTGAGATAAATAGTTTAATAACAGAAAAATCAAATGGTACGTACTTAAAACAGTCAAACTCTTTTTAGCTCAACAAAAAACTGGTTAATTGTCTATATTATTTAGCCAAATTAATTTCAAATAATTAAAAAAGAAAGAAATATATTGATGAATGATATATATAAATATCAAAATTATATTTTTAAAATGTGAAAACGTAAAACAAATTTGTATATCATTCGTTTTGATCAAAATTTGTTTTTGTATATATATACCATTTTCTCATGTTATATATATCCTGAATATTTAGTATGTAAGACAGTAAGAATCAAGTACTACATAAAGCCTAAACTACGAATAATTGTTCTTCGCATAGTGTCGATGTTCTATAATATCTATACCCACCATATTCCATATAATATAGCAAATATATGTCTCATCTCATATTTTTTTATGTGAAATAGAGATTTTACGGGTGATTTGAGTACTAGAAAATGATCCATTTTAAGCTTACGAATCAATGATTAATCATCTTTGAAATATCTTAAGAAAGAGAAAGAGAAATTGTATCATCTTTTTTATATGTCAGAGAAATTTTATCTTTATACAGCCGACATCTTAAATATCTACAAAATATACTTGTTTAGGGTTCAGAAAAGATAACATTTATGTAGAACTTCTGCGAAGATATGTCGGCCGAATAAAAGTGACAAAAAATAGATTTGGGTTCAATATTGATGAGAGCTTTATATGATATCCACCGAGAAGATCCCATCACATAACACATCTATCTTTTTCCTTCTCCAGACACGGTGACACTACCTTATTTTCTTTGTTCCTTAACGTTGGTAGCTCCAGTACAATTCTTGGAAATGATTAATCTTATGATATTTTTTCGATGAAGTTTCCTTGTATATAGACAATTTATTTAATTTGAAGTCTCCTTTAATTATTTCTTCTTACCTAAGTAAGTACTATTGTGGGTTTACTTCTGTTCCATGTTTTAAACCAAAGCTAGTGAATATTGTGAATTGTGATAGTAACATTTACATAAATATAGACTTAAACAATATGCATATGGACTAGGTATTCATATGATAAGTCATTTATAAAAATATGGACTAGTAAGTAAGTAGAATGGTAATGACTGCATGTGTTTTAAAAAATAACATGGATTTTGTGAACTTAATTATAAAAATTAACATGAGATTTTAGCTAATGCCGATTGTGTTTCATACTATATTTAGCTGTTTAGTTCAAATATCATTTAACAATTTCACCCTTTAAAATATCCGTTTCGTTCCATGCACCATGCGCATGCATCTCTTAATGTATATGAATATGATTATATATATATATATATATATATATATATCTATACACTTAATTAGCCACACAAAGAAATTAAACCCCACGTTTTCCTTTGTGTGATTTGGTCCAAGATTTTTCTTCAAACCCAACATATAGTGCACACTATCAAAAGGTTGTTGTGATTTTGGGATGGGACATTTTCTTCATTAAAAAGGTAATAAATAATCATACTGTTAAACTCAATCAATTATTAATTTTAGAAGATAATTACGTCTTAAAATTCTACATTATCTGTGTATATATATAGGCTTACTTAAAGACGATACTGTTAAAGGTCTTAAAAATTCAAAAGTTAATTGTACAACAACATTTTCATGGAGCTAGCAAGTTTAGAGTTTCGTCCTAATAGTTTATGTTTATAGGTAAAAACAAAAGTGTTAACTTAGGGAAATTTCTAGTGTTATACTGTTATGTTTGGCTACTTCGTTACGTTCACCAAACTTTTAGTATTCTGCTTAGGCTTATTGAACTTGATGTTTGTCTTTCGGCTTTTGGAGGAAAAATAAAATTTTGAAAATTTTGATTCATTTTGACTGTGAACCGGTCTTGTTTCGGCACGTCTTGTTTAGGTCTTGACAACATATTTATGATTGTGTTTATGTGGAGGGAATCAAGTTTCACAAATATTATCCATACAGTTTACATATATACACATATGCATAACTTTGAAGTTTGAACCAAAATGTGAAATTCATAGTATAAAACGTTTGACCTTTACAAAAATGCTCAAAGTTACTTGGCATCGTTTTTCTGTTTATTTTGTTTCAAACTTAAATCTCGAGCGTTGTGATGTAATTTACACTCGTTGAGATTGGCGATTGCATGGCCACTAAAAAACGGTACAACTCTAAAAGCCTTATCTCAAGGCAAACCGATTCGGTTTTCAACCGGTTATTCTCCCTAGATATAAAATTACCACAACTAACAACATTAGCTAACCGGTTTTTCAGCTCCTGATTTCTTATGTTTAACCGGTTCACCTCTTCAGTTAACTCTTCAAAACGTTTCTTCTTTTTCATCCTCGATCTCTTGGCCGATTCCCGGTTTGATATCGTCCGTCTTCTCTTCTTATCATCCACCGGTACTACCTCGTTTATACCGCTTGGATTGTCCGACTCGTCTGATTGAAGAAACGCCAATATATCAATGATTTCATCACCGGTTATCGTAGCATCATTGAAGCAGTTATGAACCGTCTCCATATTAGTATAAAACATTGATGTAAGTGGCAAAAGATATTGGTATAATTTGTGTTAAAGCTAGAGAATGAAAGCTAGAGAGGAAGGGGAGGATTCAAAATGAACCAAGAGTGGCTATTTATAGAGAGGAATGAGGAATAACATGTGGGACTCACATTGGGGTTATATTGTCCACTAAAAAAGTGCTAAGTATTAATGTCATAATCAGAGTCAATCTAAGAGATTAATTGGAATGTTTGTCGATTAGTGCTCTAGATAACATTATTACTGTATTATTTTAACTTTTGTTTTTTTATCCTTTTATACCTTTTGTTTGGATACTGCTTTTTAACTTTTATCACTTTCGTAGCACTACTTTTTAACTACAGAGATAGTGTATTAATTTCACATTGTCATTGTAAGATTATTGTTTTTTTTGTTTTTTTTTGTTTTTTTGATTAATATAAAGGACTGGGTGTTTAAGGTTGTCACCATTTAAACTATATAATTGGTAAAATACTAGAGGGTCAATAATATCTGAAAAACTTGTAAAATATAACTATATTGTAAAAAAAATAAAATGAATAGGATTTATAGCCTATTGGTTTCTGTTAGTATTGTCGTTGTGTTACTATCAATCTATCATGACCGATCCTTCCTTGGCACAAGCACATAAAATTTTGATTTGGGGCCTCAAAATATATATTAGTTATTAGACCAATTTTGTGTAAGATTTCTTGGTATAGATACTCAGTAGGTTCAGAGTTCAAACCAATAAAATGCATCATTTTCATATACTTTTTTTTCAATGTGATAAAAAGAGGGCACGCACTTTATCCTTCTACTGCTAGAAACGATTCCAGATTCAAGCTCGCATATTAAGTACATGTAATTGACAAAAAAAATATCAGATAAAACTCTATACATAAAAGATTTTTTTTAAGTTTCTACACAACTTATTAAGTTAAGACTTAGGGGAGAAAATGGTGTGTAGGTCTTGACACAAGAGGAAGAAGATGAGAGCTTAGCTTAATGGCGAAGAATCTAACAAAAAGCATATTACGTCTTAGTTTATTTATTATGTGTTTGGATTTTCTTATCTTTTTAGTAAGATAAAGTAAACAATACAAGTGAAACTACAGCTGCATTCTCTTTATAGTATCATTATAATTTTGAATCATTTTTTTTTTAATTAAGTAGGGTAAATATATTCGTACGTATTTTCGTAAATCTTTACATGTTTTGAAAGAAAATTTATCCGTTAAAATTTATAATACTGTGACATATTGAAATATTTCTCCATTGGGGTATAAAACCAATCTTGCCTATTTTACTTTATTTTTTTGTTAAATTAAAAATTTAGATAATGGGTCATTTTTTTTTTGCCTACAATTATTTCCAGGGCAAAAGATGTTAAAGAACATACTATTCTTATATTTTGACCTTTGTAATCACGTTTCAAGAAAATCCAAAGTCCACTGTTTGTGACTTTTTGTGGCTTTTTGTAAGTGGACTAAAACATGCATTCACATTTTCACAACTTCTATAACCGACTCTCTATATATTAACATAATTCCTTTTTGTTATTAAAATAGAAGCATTAGTTTAACCTCAGATACAGAGTTTTGTCATCTAATTAGGAAATGTCTAACAACCGATCTATATTTTAACACAATTCCTTTTCTTAGAAAGCTATACACCTTAGTTTAACCTAAAACAGAGTTTTGTCATCTAATAAGAAATGTCTACCACCAAGAGTTGGATTCATGTGCTTCCTCCTTATTTGTCTACCCTAATTTCTTTTTATTCTTTAGCATTCCACATTCTCAAGTAAAGTCCAACAAAAGATGGCAAAAAGCTGTTTTATTTCACATGTTTAAATACCATATCTTCTATACTTTCTATGCAAGACATCTGTATCTCATAGGGATCGACCTAAAAACCGAACCAAACTGAATCAAAGATTTATCGATCCGAACCGAACTTAAGTTTTATATAAATAACCGGACCTTGATTAACTAACCGAAATTCATTCTGTTTGTCAAAGTATAGGCTGAGCGAGTCCACATTATACTAAACAAGAAGAGTAGCCAAAACATATAGACTTGATGATTGCAAATTCACAACTTTACTTTCATTTATTCCTTGAGGTAATAACAGTGGTTGTGGTAAACCACATAGTCGAGTAACATCACAAAAGGAATATTCAATCAAAGTACAAAAAAAAAAAACATTTAGACAAAACACACAAACTTCTGTTTCCTACGCTTCATTCCAGAGTGTGCTACTCCATGTTGACTGGTGGAGTTGCCTAAATAAAGACGATTAGTGGAATCGATCAGCAATATCGAAAAGATCTATTAGTGTCTATTGTTGACGACCGGTGTGGCTAAAGAGAAATCATTTGTTACCTTGAATAAAAGATCATGAGCAATAGTGTCCCATGGTAATGAAATGGACATTAAGCAGCATTTAAGAGGGAACATCTCGTCTTCATCATAAGAGGCAGTAGCAGCTGCTATTGCATGTTTAGCTGCGACAGATGCAACAGAGGCTGCTTTACGGAAAATGGATCCGAGATCGATGCTCTTCTTTGAAGACATAGGTGAAACAGGCCCTAAAACTACTTGGCTCTGATCTGAGAAAAGCAATTCTATACAATCATCCTTTAAACCATACTACGTCTTCAATATACATTTCAACAAGTCTCCTACTCTTAAATTTTGGCGATTGTACTTCTTAAATATTGCTGCTATTAAGACAATCCGACCTAAGACAATTGTTGGCTAGGGCATTCTCTATGTTTTTACTTTTTTTTTTTTATCTTCCATGGAATATTACTAACTGCACTGTAACACTCGAGAAAATAGGGAAACAAAACACTAACAGGAAAATAAAGAGCCATTCAAGCATAAGAAATGAAAAGTACCTACAACGCCAGAAACAGCTACTTCAACTTCTCCACGTCCTCCTGGGCCTCTCATATAAAGTCTGTCTGCTTTTCCTGTAATATGACCGAGAGATAGGAGACTTCCAAACCGATTCCTCCCCCCTGTAATAAAAGTTATTAGATGAAAAAACATAAAGCGTGAAAATATTAATTAGCCCAAATCAACGAAAGCGATCTCAGCCTATATAGACAAGGAAACAAGCAATAGGTTCCTTTAGGTCTTTTAGCTCTTAATATCTCAAAATTCCATGTCTACAAAAGTTAATTTTGTAGTCCAGCCATCTTGAGGTTGTCAGGTTGGGTACCGTTTCATATTCACACCTCCTTGATCTCTAAACGAACCATACTACTTCCAAAAATTTCGACTTTACTTTTTGAGTAAATGAGTAAAGGCATGAATATTAAGACTGCATGTTTCCCTGACATGAATAACCACTAATGAATTCTGTGTGCTATAGTGGAGTCAAGCTCGAGACCAAGTTCCGTACTATCATGGACCCTTAATATATACTTTCCATCAAATATTTTGGGAGAAATATGAAAGACCGAGATCGACAATGATAGTGCTAAGTACTAGAAGACTAAGGCAAGTAAACCATAACTACAAAAGTTGCTGGAGAATTGAACTAGGTTCTAAAACTGAATAAGAAATAGAAAAGAAACTGTAAAGTGACCTTCATAGGCTTCTCGAACCATCTGATAGCTGACAAACCCAGAAAACAGAGTAACCTGCAACCAAAAGCACCAGCATGTCAATTTCTTTCTCATTAGAAAGTCACGACCATGTAATGTGTCCATAGGCCTTTTGAAAACCATTGAGCTTGAAGTTAAATCATCTTTACAAAAATCACAAACAATACTTTAGTTAATTTGTTTAAGATCGACCGTTGCAAGCATCAGTGAAACTACCGACATATTCCTCTGTATGACATGGTTACAAGATATTTTCAAGCATTAACCACAAATTAAGGAATCTATTTGAAACTCATAGCAGGTGGCAAATGAATAATTGATAGATGATTGGCAGCAACTGCTGAAAATAGTGAAGCATAGGTGGGAAAAAACTAGACCTTAGGATCTTTCACAGTTCTAGGGTCAGCATTCGTATTAGAATCACTCGAATCTTTAACAGTTGCACTTGGAAAGGCTGCCCCATCGTGAGAATTAAGTAGTACGCAATAGCAATGATCTTTATCTGTCAGAACCTGAAAACATCAATGACAAAGCCAATGAACAAGGTTGGAAAAAAACTATGGTCAGTATAACAACTTCCATGCATGAAACCTAACCATACGACTTAAGTTATTTATAGGAATCATAAAGCCAAACTCCTCTACGCCTAAGCAAAACTAAAGAAGAAGACAGGCCAATCCTCTGAAGAAGATAATAAATAGCAGGTACTAAACTCAAATAAGGAGAGGATGTTAAAGCACCGCAAGAGGTAGTTGAAATAATATTATCTGGATCCTCCAGTCCTGTACCAAAAGCCAACAAACGTATCCTACAAAAGATTTTACTATCCAGTTAAGGAGAAACTAAGAATGCACGTAACTTCACCCTAGTGACAAAGGGGAGTTCATGCATATTTCCTCAACTAAAAACTATTCTTCCAGAGCCGATTTCATTATGAACAAAATGTCATAATTCCTTTGACATTCATGTTTAGAGTTTCTTTGAACGAAATGACTACATAATATAACAGTTGGAAGGACAATACAACAAAAAGGGAGAAGAAAATTTGTTACCACAGCATCAAAGGTTGAGTCAAAATCATCTACGGCAAAACAAATTTCTGGGTAGGCAGGTGTTGTTTCCACTTCCTAGGTAAACAACAATGGAAACATCAAACACAAATTCCAAAAGGACAAACATTGGTATGAGAAAAGCGACTATACTTGCCTTCTTTGAGTCCAGATGAAAATTAACACGACTAGGTGATGCATATACAGTTTTTACAACCTGCACAATATGAATGTCAGATTAGAGAACATGATTACTATTGACTTACAGAAAATGAAACCAAAGAAATATCCATATGCTTGGTCCAAGACTCATGTGAAAAGTCCTCTCCTTATGAAAACAAAACTGAATTCATATTCCGTTTCCTTACTCTTTTCTTAATAGGTTGATGATTAGAACAAAGCTGCACTGATATATTTTGAACAGCAGAGTATATAACTACTCTTTGGCTTCAGTTTCTTTTTCATATGAAAAGATTATAGAAGAGTTGAAAAGTCAAGAGTAATATTATCCAAAACTCTTAGGATCTCTAACCTTGTATATAGGAGATAGTTTTGTGTCTTTACTTCCTTGGTACGTCTTAAGGGCCTCATTACTAAAAACACAAGTAGTTCAAACAAAGTTACCATGATGCAGTCAAATGGAAAGACAAAAAGTCATATGATAAGTAGTATATAGACCAGAGAACATGTCATAAAAATGACTCAAGGCCTAATCACTGAAACTAAGAAGATGGTATCTGAGATTCCAACCTAATAAATAGCTAGACTGAAGTAATGATTGATGCAATAAGATGAGTTTGAACCCCAAACAGGAAAGAAGGATAGTAATATTAGCAATAACAGAACAAGAATTGACAACTGCTGTAAATTAGACAACATGAAATTAGTACAGGATGCCGCTAATCACAATCTGACTGAAACGGTTACCTGCAAATCGCAACAGTAACAGTGAACGATGTGTGGGCAATCATGTTCAAATAAAATGATTTCCTCCAATCAACTTCAGCCAGACTTTCACCAAGCAGCTCATCTAACTGCTTTACAAGTAAGAAAGAAATGCATTATCATATGTTTGTAGACAATACATACAAGGTGCAACACAACAAATAAATGGTTACTCGAAGTGTCTCTGTCCCATGGTCTAAATAAGATATGATGGATCGTGAAAAGCTTTAGCATGTAGGCCAGAAAAGACAATCCTTTACAATAAGCACGTAGTACTCTAGCTTACTTTAATCCCTCACCCGAAAAGAAGTAAAATTAATATTTCCATCACCTTCAGGGGAGTTGCAATCTAAGACCTTGTTAATATACAATTTTTACATCGCAGTTGAAATGTTACATGTCAAAACCAAACCTCATGTAGTGAGATCTAACTAGGTATCTGTATTATTTCGTACAGTTTTTTACCTTAGGTGCCCACCTGCGTACAAAGTAAGGAGCTGGTGCATCCTCATTTTCAGTCAAACCATATGACTTACAGCTCTGGCAAAAGCAACAAAACACTCAACAACATTAACAAGAAGGATGATAACAAAGTTCTAAGTTTTCGACTGAGAGAAAAAGGTCCAAGCTTTACATACCAATTTCCTGACAAAAAACAGAAGATCATCGTCTTGTCGCCTCCTCGACTCCATGCAACGAACAAAGTACACATCAAACACACCATGCCAGAAATTAGAGTCCATTTCTACATCAGACGCATCTTGCTCATCAAGAGACGTCTTTCCTAATGACTTTGAGTGCTTCTTCACCATACTCAGAATCTCATGTCTGAAAAAACATGAAGCAGACAACAAAATCAATTTAAGCAAGATCGAATCAAATAAATGCTGAATTACTACGAAATCTTAGTATTCGAATTAAGCAATTTCATGGTGGAATAACAAAATTCATCAAATAGAAAACTATCTCATTTCAATTTGAGCAGTGACTGGAACTAAGCACGAGATCAAACATAGAACAACAAAAGAATCTGACTTGTTTACCTAGAAGGAGTTACTTCGCCATCGTTGAGCATTTTTTCTACCCTCCGATGATTCTGCTAAAAACGTTGATTACGATCTCGTGATCGAATAGGGTTTTTCTCTCTCTATCTTTGACTCGTTCTTCAATTTTAATTTTTGCTGAATTCGATGCGAGTGAGAGATAGAAGAGAGCACAAATCTTCGATCTGATTTGCTTTAGCGTTGGCAAAATCTTGGCGTGTTGCGTCAATCGGAGCGGGGAAACCTCAATAACTGCCGATTTGCTACAGTGACAATTAAATCTTTTTTCTCTTTCATGGTTGTTAGCGGATAAATCCGTTTGTGGAGTAGATTATTTTTTATTTACCATTCATGAATTATAGTCCGTCTTAATATGCCCGAAAAAATTAAAAATATTTTACTACATACGGCTCTTACATAAAGATAAATTTGATGCGGATAAATCCGCCCCAAGAAATAGAGTTGCCTAGTCCGCTCCGCCGGCAACATCCATTCGAATACATTATATGGTTTGACTGGAAATGGTAGCATAGATGCAGAGATTATCTCAAGAATCCTCTATAAATAAACAATAATGAATATGTGGGTACATAACACTGCTAAGACTCTACTACGCTATTCAGCTCCAACTTACCAATAAGAATATGGAAGGCTGAAGATCTAATGTCCCTAACAACTCTAACAAGCTAATAGATCGATCCGATTAACTAGAATTGCTGGCTTAAACAAACCGGAGGGCCTCGAACAAAGCGGTTAAAGATGTGAAAGTAAACCGCAAGACAAACAGTGATTATCACTGAAGATTTGGCACCAACGTATCCAACTACTTGACGTCCTCTCTCTGTAACTTCTTCATGAATCACATCCAAACTCCTCTTAAAACTTTGTGACGTTTTCAAGATTACAAACTCAAGAATTGATCTCATCGTCTCTAGCGTCACTCTTCCCGTAACATCAAACATGAACTTCCTATTACTCGGCACTGCTAAAGTAGTCGAAAGCGCCTCTGCCCATCCGTTTTCTCGATTCTCCGACTTCCTCAAGGAGGAATCGGTTTTCTCTCCTGAAGATGTGAAGACATCATGAGAAGTTCTCATGAACGTCTCAAGAGCTCCATTACAAACCGAAACAAGAACATCTCGAGCACTATCTCGATGTTTCGGATTCGTCAAACCAGCGAATATCTGATCATAAGTATTAACACCAACCGTTTTATCGATATACACCGATACAGCTGAGCTAGTGAATCTCTCAATACAATCTGCTAAAAGCTCTCTACACTTATCATCACTAAGCAAATTCATCCATCTAGGTTTTAAAGAATCATCACTACCAATCTCAATCTCACCAGAGTAAAATCCAAGAACAAGATTCTTAGCAAAACTACCAACAACAACAGAAACAAAACCAGCTCCTTCCTCTGAGAAAACTCTATCAACTACACTCAAATTCGATTCTTTTTCGACGTTTGGATCGGAATTATACCCACGGAAAACACCAATCGCTACAGCTTCAGAAACCCTAGCTAGAGAATCAGTGAACTCTTTTGATTTGGTGATTTTCGATAGCTGTTTCAAGCTATTAGGGATTTCGTGGGAATTTGATTCGAGAAACTCTTTCAAATCTCGAGAAACGATACTTATCGTCTCCGCGGAATCGATGACCATTTCGGCGAATGAAACAATGCCTGAGAAGAGTTTCATAAGACGCTTCGTCTTCTTAGCGATGTATTGAGAATTGTAAACCCTGTAAACTCCGTAACCCGAAACACCGAAAACCGCTAATAGAATCAGCCATTTCCTTCTTCTCTGAGGTGAAATTGAACCTATGTCTCTCAATCGAACAAGGTCCATGAAAACTACAGCGAATTGAAGAGGGAGGGAGATCTAGGGATTGTAAAATTGGGGATGGGATTGTGAAATTGTTGAGTAGAAGAAGTGATGATTTTGAGTTACCAGATAGATTTGGATAGAGACATGAATGAAGGTAGAACCAAGAAGTGAGGAACTCAAGAGGCGAAAGAGAAACAAAGAACAAGTTGAAGAAGAAGAAGACAACAACAGACGAATCTTTTCGATGTTCGGTTGGTTTGATTTTAAAGTGACGATTGTTTTGGAATCTTTCCGGTTATGGCAAAACCAATTTTGCTGACCAAATATTACTAGGATATTTTTCCGTATTACCATATCAGTTACCTGAAATGACATATCTTCATTGCTGTAAAATAATTTCTGTTTGACATATCTTCATAAGAAAAGAAAAAATGTACACGAATGAGTATGTCATATGTGTGTTTGACGTTTTTTTAGTGGTTTTGCTTGCTGGGTTATGAAGTTATTTATTCTTGTTTAGAGAAATCGACTCTTATTGCGAAAGGAGGTGATTGATGTTATTTTTGGGTTGGTAGTGGACATTCTTGGTAAATCTCATCACATGTGCAATAGAAGAAGAAGTTTATTTGCTTTTTTGGTCTATGGTTTTTCTTAGGGTTTAAACATGTTTGCTTTTTTCTTAGTTAAAGGTTTCAGCCTCCTTTGATCTTGGTTTGATAACTTTTGCTTTGTATTTATACCGTCTTTAGTTTCCCTTCCATATAGTTTAGATTCCAGAAAAAACTCATCTTTCTACGACAAATTTTATGAAACTTTCATTTTGTCCGCCGGTTTTAGTTTATTTTGTTTAGGTGTTGTATTTTTTTCTAGTTCCACATTAAGAATTATTAATCTGGGAAGGTTGGCAGCGTTACCATTGTCGATCGACAGTTGTCTTTTCATCTTTCTCTCGTATTTGATTGGCCTTAGTCTTAGCTTAGTGGTAGATTCTGAGGGAACTTTTGTGTAGCGTTCCACACAGACGACGCCAAATTGTACGGATTAAATTTAACATCTTAGATAACCAGAGGAATAAAAAATGAAACAACACGGATGCAAAATATTTTTCTTTTTTGATTCCAAGAACACAAGCACGCAAATACAAAGATATTATTCTTCCGTTAAACTCAAGTTAGGGTTTTTCCTTGTGTTTGACAAAAAAAAAAAAAAA
>Ga0041059_1000036_pt1 | contig 57982 bp, 39 predicted proteins | sample AraColnosormetaG_FD_56232 | JGI IMG/M metagenome (GOLD analysis project Ga0041059, IMG submission 56232) | Arabidopsis roots microbial communities from North Carolina, USA - Col MF nosort | ecosystem: Host-associated > Plants > Roots > Unclassified | place: USA: North Carolina | collected...
AAAAAAAAAAAAAAAAAACTGAATTAGTTTAGTTGCTTCTGTTAATACAAAAGGGCTGTGAGTTTATTATCTAAAGACTAACCTGACAAATAGTCTCCTAAGTTTCCATTAGCCATGTACTCGTAGATAAGTGCCATGTGGTTATCTTCATTGCAGTATCCGATAAGAGATGTCAAATTTGTGTGATGGACTCTCATCAGAAGCTCAACCTGAGAGAATATAGATTAGTTTGGACTTTGGATGCAAAACATTATTAGGAATTACAGAGAAATGATGTCTTAACAAGTAATTTAGAGAATGACCTCTGCTCGAAACTCTTTGTAACCTTGAGTTGACTCTTCGGAAAGTATCTTCACAGCTACTTGATCTCCATTCAAGAAACCATGGTATACTTTACCAAAACCTCCTTTACCAAGAACTCTCTCGAAGTTGTTTGTGATATTCACAACTTCTGAGTATATAAAGTATCTTTTGGCTGTGTCCAATGGTCCGGTGTTGACACCTAATGGTTTGTTTGAGATTGTACCTCTTCGTGATCGTTTTTTAAAATGCCAGATCAAAGCTAATGCGGTCAAAACAATGAGCAATCCTGCGAGTGATGCTACTACTGGGACGATGTAACCAATTTTCTTCTTCGTTGTTGTTTGACATGAGGGAGACTGACAAAGGTCCGGGTTTCCACCAAATCTAAAGTTTACAAAATAGAAACTTCAGTCTGTATCTTTCGCAATAGAAACGGTTCAAACTACCTCACATAGCAACAAGCAAGGCCATCCTTTCTAGATTGCAATACGAAACTAAATTGATGAAAATGCACACATTATGTTTCAGAGCTCATTGAGATGCATACCTAAGCGAAAGAGAACCATCTTTTGATTTCTCCAACAGTTTAGCTGGAATCGAACCAGTTAACTTGTTTCCTTCCAGGTTTCTACAAGTATAAGCACAGAACCTTGTATAAATTTCACATGTAATAAACTGCTACTGGTTTATAAATCTCACCACTATAGTATGCACGACTCACAATTCAGTCAAGTTTGGTAAACTGGCGAGGAAATCGGGTACTTTCCCTGTTAAGCTGTTGTTTGATAAGTCTCTGTAATGATAATTTCCTTGTGTCAGTCAAAAGTTTAAATACCATTGAGTGCACTTATGTTGATTACAAAGAGATTAGAAACACTGACAATTTATTTATTGATGTTAGGTTGGCGAAAGCTGGATCAATCTGGCCAGTCAGTCCACTGGAGGATAAGTTCCTGCGAATCACAACGTTGTTTGAGATACATGTAACAGCAAGAGCAGAACAGAGAAAAGCAGAGCAGTTGTGAACTGAAAAAATTCTTACAGAGCAATGGATTTTGGAGAAGTATTATTATCACTATGGAGACATTCAAGACCTTCCCAAGAATTGTCCACTGGAACACATGGGTCTCCTTGCCAGTTCTTCTTTACTCTATACTTGAACTTAATCTTCGTCATGGCATCAACTAAGACAAGATAAAACAAAATCAAATAAAGTACAGAAGAGGAAATCTTTTGAGTCAGAAAGCCTTACCATCCTGTTGATCTGTTGGTAACTGAAGGAACTCGTTGATTTGATAGATCTCTATAGCGTTGATGATCGGTGGAAGGGTCGATACACCAGTTCTCTGAAGGACAATTTCATTCATTTTTCTGCCAACTGGATCTACAGTGGAGCGTGTGTCTGTAAACAAATAAAAAGGACGGAAATTCTCGGCAAGTATAACGTCATTTATGTATATATCGAATTCTCGTGTCTCGTTTCTTTGTAGCTCTCGAACTTCAGCGAAGTGCATGTATATATAAAACTTCGACCTCGGATCATCTGGTGCCCAGTTAAACTTCAAGGGATTGCTTTCGTTTCCAGGTGCTATCGCAGATCTCATGACTATACTAGCAGGTCTGAAACCGTTGTGGTTAGTTTCATCGATGGTGAGGGATGTATTCAAAGTTTTCTGGTACGGAGACTTATAAGGCATCCATATGCGATCATAGAAATCATCTTTGTACCTACAAAACGATTACATTTAGCAGGGAGAATATAACAACAAAAGAATAAGACATGTTTTCACCTGATTTGAAGATTGGTCGCTGTGCCGAAATCCCATCTTCGACCAAGCATAAGCGCTTCATAAGGAGTGTCATATGTATCGTTCTTCAAAAATCTTATTTCCAAGACAGAGAGAAAAGGAGTTCCTCTGTTTTTATCAACAAGACACACATGAATATGGTCTGATGGAGGTGTATAAATGATTTCTTTGGTCATTATAGCCGTTTCATTGATAAGAACAACAGATTCCCAAAGATTGGCTCCAATATAGAGATCAAACTCAGGTGTTTTACTAAAACCATCATAGTTCCCGTACATAAAACGAGTTCTAATCAGATACTTGAAACCTTTCCCTTGCTGAGGCCTTATGTCGTAACAGTTTCTCTTACCTTCAGGGAAGCTTCTTACGTTTTGGAACTGCCTTTCAAGAGAAGTTGTTTGAAGGTCAGAGACTATGCTATGACTTGTTCCAGACTCAACAAAACCCAAATCCGAAACGTATTTCATGTTTGTTTTCTCATCAGTGTAGCTTGAATCATCTGGTATCCCACAATCGATACTAATAAAACCTGTATTGAAATCACAAACCTTAGCAATAACCAACATATAGAAGTGTTTAGAAAAGCAGAGACATCTGAGTACCAATTTACCTGATTGGTCTTGAGCAAAAACGAGACAAACACAGCTCGTGATTGAAATCCATGAAAGAAGGCGTAGACGTGTCATTATCACCAAATGTGTTTGATTACTTTCTTATGGAAAATGTTCTCTCATGCAATATATAGACGAGGCAAGATCAAAAGGACAGCTACTACACGTACCCGCTTCAACTCCATCTAAGTTATAGTATTAGCATGTTGGGTTGATATACAATTACAATTACAGTTACAATACATATATAAACAAAAGTCAAATAAAATCCTTGATTTGGTTTGGTCCCTTGAAAATTATACTTGCAAAGTTGACGACTAGTAAACAAAAGAAATACAATCTTCTTTTCTACAGGAAACCTTTTGTTTATAATTTTGCAAAAAAAACCTTTAATAGTTGCAAGGGGCAGCCGCTACAGAAAACGAATATAAAATCGTTTCTAAAGGAATTTGCCATAATCAGGCCTGTATTGGTCTCCTATCTCAGAAACTATGATCATCCAAAACGAAATGTGTCCATCAGATCGCCTGCAGGTTTCCCAATGATTTCACCATGAAACATTCATAAGCAGATTACATGACAATCTATAGGATGAACCGTATTCTTGTAACTGTATAGGCATGTAATATTAAAAATGTCATTTCTTTCTGATAGAAAGAGAGTTTTTACCTGTCCGAATACTAAAATAAATCTTCTTTGCCACCATAAGTCTAAGGAGATTTAGGTTGACTTCCAGTGTCGTTCCTGTTCTGCATGATGTCGACCTCCATGTTAACTTCTAACTCTTTTGTAGATGTGGAATCATCTATCATTCAGAAACAAATGACAAAAATATATCACCAAAGACAAAAACTTTTGTTTACAACATTATTAACCCAGGAAAATTTATAAAAGAGAAAGAAAGAAAAATTGCTATTGCTCATCTACAGTTGTCTGTGTTTTGAAAAGAGATAATACATTGGAGCCCATGCGTGTATGCGATTTTGCTAGCTTGTTTCATCAATCACCCATCATAACCAAGAACTTGCTATATTCTACACCAGCCACACAAGATCAAAGCAGAAACGTTGCCTCCCTCGGCATGTTGTTCTTACATAGCGAAACTGCTGTATCGATCTGAAGTAGATCCTTAAAGTTAGGCTTATGATTGTATCCGCCAATCATCCTTTTGACCTTCTTCTTCTCAGCATTGCGTCGCATACTTTTGCTGCGTCGGCGTTATGTCTAACATTATGAACTCTGATGATATTGGCACCTCCTAGAATGCCTGCAGTGACAGAAGCAACAGTTGCAGCATCTCTGTCAGTGGCCTCAGGTCGCCCACAAATATCTCCCAGAAATCTTTTCCTTGAAGGTCCTACGAGTATAGGCGCATGAGAAACTGCTATACTTCTCTTAGCCATCTCTTCTCGGATTTTTGGAAGATCCATAATAATATCTAGATTATGATCTACGCTCTTGGAAAACCCAATCCCTGGATCGATCATAACCCTCCAAGCTGGAATCCCAGAGAGTTCTGCATCTCTTACTCTCAAGTAGAGTTCAGAAGCAACATCCTTGCAGACATCATCATACTGCAAATTCTCTTTGTTCTGCATTGTACATGGATCTCCTCTCATGTGCATGGCCATATAAGGAACCCCAGATTCTGCAACAACCTTATGCATATTCGGGTCTAAGGTTCCCGCAGATACATCATTTAGAATGTCAGCTCCATTGCTTATTGCTTCTGAAGCAACCTCAGAGTTGAAAGTGTCCACAGATATGAGCTTTTCCTCCATCTCTGGCATACCACGAACAGCCTCTAAAACTGGTAGTAGTCTATCTAACTCTTCTTGACTAGAAATTCTTGAGGCCATTGGGCGTGTGGACTGTGCTCCAATATCAATTATATCTGCACCCTCAGAGATCATTGAGCGAACCCGAGAAACTGCAGAATCTATTGATTGAAATTTCCCTCCATCACTAAAGCTGTCAGGTGTAAGATTAAGTATACCCATCACATGAGTTTTGTTAGAAAAATCCCACAGCTTATCTCCTATTGGTAAAACCCTTTGTATACCATCTTGTCCAATCAGTGACTCGCCACCCAGTCTCTCCCACGCTTGGAAAATTCCACCAGGATGTATCGCGAGCGAATGCCAATGAGCAACTGTATCATTATCAACAGCTGATCCAAGCAAATCAACCAAAGGTGCTAACACAAATGACCTTTCCCAGAGTCTCTCATGTGGTATGATCAGCTTATCAGAACTAATTCTCATCTTCCCATAGAACAATATGTCCAAGTCAAGCGGTCTTGGTCCATACCTAATACCATCCTTACGTCCCATGTCTCTCTCAATAGTCTTGAGAACACTTAATAGCTCATGAGGTCCAAGCTTAGTGACACCTCTCACTGCAGCATTGAGAAACCTGGGTTGGTCAGTCACATGAACCGGAGCCGTTTCGTACAAACAACTGTGCCTGGTTACACAAATGCCACCACGCTTCATCAATCGCAAAGCCTCTCTGAAATTATTCATCCGGTTTCCAATGTTACTTCCTAAAGCAATCACAACTTCATGCTCTGTAGATTGTACTTCGATAGTTGTACTTGTTGCCGAAGATGAGAAAGCTGAGTTACATAATGCTGCAACAACAAGTCACAAATCACACACCTTTAAGAACTTTTCTAATTGGCAAAATCAAATCTGCAGTGGAATCAAATCATCTAGCAACTCTCAAAGAATTGAATCGTTCACAAGCTTCCACATTCAAGAACTAGCTGAGACTTTTATTTCTAAATCAAGTCATGTACAATGAAGTGAAGAGGAAGCTGAATTTGTCAATTGCAGATACCTGGAGGACTGAATAAAGAGGAACAGTGCAAGCCAAGTGGAGACACGAGAGAAAGAGACTTCGACGAATAGTATCGATGGAAGCAGACGCGACTCGCAGCCACAGCAGAGATTACTGCCGGAGGTGGTTCTAAGAAGCGACGGAGAAGGAATCTGCCGGTGTGTATTAAGGTTTGTGACAGCAAAGGAGCCATCTTGGGAAATAGAAAGTAGAGAGAGATAGAGATAGATGCAATCTGAAGGTTGTGCTGATGATGACTGTCGACTGAGGAAGACGATGCTGGTGAAACGGGTACCAACTGAGATCCGTATTTCTAACTCGGACTAGATCCGACCCGTAGAATGCAAATGCAATAACCAAAAAAACCATAATTATTTAAAATAGCGGTTCTCGATCCGTTCCGACCCGAATTAAAACTGTACCGAATGGTCGATTATTAATTGAAACCAGTCCCGATAAACCGGGAAATATTTTGATTAAACTTGAATTATGAAAATAAACCGAATCTAAAGCAACGCAAAATCAACCGAATATCATTAAACCAAACTGGATAAGACAACCCTTATTTAACCGAAATCAAACCAACGATTCCTTTATTGGCAATTCTACCCTTCTCTGTTGTTTTTTATCTTCGGAAAGTCTCATTTCTCGATCCCCAATTCGTGGATTAGGGTTAAAAGAACCATTTTTATTCTCGTCGCGCAACAACAAATCCAGATCGAAAAAGGAAGAAGAGATCGAAATGGCGTTGAGAAGGGTTTACAGTGAAATCAGAGGGAAGAAGGTGACGGAGCTTCCAGGCTATATCAAATCGACTTTTTCAATGGAGACCGTGAAGACCTCTGTGAAGAGAGGACTCGATAACTACAACGAAAAATACATTCAGACCAGCTCCGTTGATCCTATCCTTCATATCTGCTTCTACGGCATGGCTTTCTCTTACCTTGTCGCTCTCCCTAATGAGCGTCGCCATCTTGAGCATCAGCAGCATGCTAAGGAGCACGGTGGTCATTGATCTCGTGGGAATCGTTTCGATCTCGAGATGATTTTAGGTACTTCTGAATTTCGATCCTTTTGGTTTATCAAAATTTCGGTTTTTTGGATAAATATGTATCATTTTGTGTATTGAGATTTGGGGATTTTGCATATGTGAAGTGATAGATTTCTAAGGATGTAGTAGTATCTGCAGGTTCCATGAATGTCAAATTTGCTATCTTTGTTTCGATTTCGATGTTATCCATTGTAAAGGATTCATCTTTTGTTCTTATATGAGTTGATGAATAGCAAAAAACTTGTGGGTTTTCTCAAATCTGTAAATGGGTTAAACCATTATCAAAATTCTCTCTGATTTCAAATGGTTGAAATGTGTAGTTGTTGCCACCCTGATCATGTTTATAGCTTAACCAATGTAGGGTCTTTGGTAGTTCCTGTATTCTCTAATCTGTTAATGGGTTAATATCTTTCTCAAAATTCTCTCTGATTTCAAATGGTTGAGGTGTGTAGTTTGGACACACTGTGACTATGCTTAGCTTAATCAAATTTGGTTTCTTTGGTATGGTAGCTCCAGTATCATACCACATTGATTCTCATTGTTCTTTGGGGAATTGATGGTTGAATTCTATATGTGAAGTTTTCTATAGTGATGTCAAGAAGTATCAGTTTCTAATGCATGGTGCTTTTGATTATGAATGCAGGGGGGTTGCTGTGAAATCTTTCTCTGCTTGATGGTGACGACGACTCAAGAATTGTGTCTTATTGTTTCGTTTTCTTGAATTTTCCTGGATAATGTTGACCTAAAGGAAAACCTTTCTTTCGAATTACACTCCATGATAGTCAATAATTGAAGCATCATGATGATATCCATGAATAATGAAACTTTTTTTTTGTTCCGTGAAGTTGTGAATTCAGCAATTGTTTTATCATATTTGATCGATTCAATGCTTGGTTCCAGCTGAAGATGATGCATACTTAAATACAACTATCTAAAAAAACTGAACCGTTCGAACATTATTTTCGATGTAAATCTTGTCTTGATCGTCCTCTATTCATTTTCCTACGAATCAAAGACTTTTATGATAAGAAATAATGGATTCCTAATTCAAAATAATTGGGCAGTAGTAAAACAGTAGTTAACCCAAAATAAAAAAGATAAATAGTGAAACATCCAAAAGTCCAAACTCTTTTACCTGTCATCTATTGGACCAAAGTAGACGTCCTCATATGAAGCTAAAACCCAATGATAGGCGAATGGGCCAGATTTTACCTAGCCATATAGGCCTTATGCAGAAATTTTTGGTCGACATTATATAGACAAGGATATGCTTCACATGCATCTCGTTCCAAGGATTTAAACATAGAAAACAAACTACTAAAATGTTGGTATTAGCAGTTATGAGGAAGGTATATATAATAATACAACATGATAATGATGTATGTGCACTAGTGTAATCATTGAACGTATAGATTTAGTAATTCCATGAAGTTGTTTGATCCTCACACAAGTTTAGTCGAAATCACTTTTGGCAGTATTATAGTGATATCTTCACGGGAACGCTAAACGTCTTTTCCTTTCTCATCATGTTACTAGATGAAACAACGTATACGCTAATTAATAGTAGATGGCATCACAATAGTTTCGTCTTGATTAAGTGATAACTCGAACTTAACACATATTTTACTGCCATCAAGTCTCTAAATAATTGTTTAGCAAAAAAAAAGTCTCTAGATAATCTTATTTTTACGACCATGAGTTACTACATATTCTTAGGGAAATGGTTTATGAACTTAATCGAAATGTGAAATCATAGTAGTCCCAAAAAAAGATAGAATTTGACACAAGATGAATGTTCTATAGATGCATACCTATCATTAATGATACTTCATACTCAGTTAGGTTATAAATTTTTATACGAATAAATAAAAGGCCCATTTAATAATGAAGGGTTGTGTATATGGATGACAGAAATACTAAATTCAATAGCATTTTTGTCGTTACACCTAATTTGAATATCCATTTATAAATGATTGTTATATATAGACTCACGAAAAGTAAGTTGTCACGATTTCGCACATAAACGAATTCTGTCCCTTTTGGACCGAAAGACAAATCTAAAGTTACTTTTAAAATCATCAGCAACAAGGTTTTCCATAATCAGTGGGTAAACAAAAATAAAACAAAGAATATTTCCTCTTGAAAAAAGTTCTTAAAACTGTGTATAAAAATTTGGTTTTTGCTAGTGCCGGCGAAAAATCCATATATAGCAAGTTCGGCTTAAATTGTTACTGCATATTCAGATCTGCATAAACAGATAAAACTCTTCACATGCAAAAAAGGGGAAAGAAAAAAAAAACAATTAGCGCGGTAAATGATGTATAAAGATCAAATAAGTGAGACGTTTATTTTTGGTAGGTGTAAGAGGAATCAAAGTTTTGGACAAGAAGAAGCGTCAAATGACACATGATGTGTTTCGACTAAACGACATATCACCTGGGAACAATCCTTCACATGTGCCTTTCGATGTTAACTTTATACGACCACATACCTCCAATTACATTACTACATCACAAATAACTTCGTATTCTCAGTTGTCACTATTAATCTTCACTACTTATGTGATAAATCTCCCGTGTTCTACGTACTATAGTTTTTAAACTTAACTGAAAGTCTTACTACGAAATATATTATTACATCCATTTTAGCGAAAAAATGTTGTTTTTATATCAAGACTAGCATTTCTTCACATACGAATTACATATATACATTTATGTTTATGATCCATTCAATATTTTTTTTTGTTTGTATGAAAAGGTCGAAACAATGTTGGTGAAAGCATTAATTTCTTAGTTTGACCGACGATAAATGATCTACCTGTGAATTGATTCGAACAGAAGAATTTTGGAATTGGAGCCTGGTAAAATAGTTTGGGTTTTTACACTTTCATGAGTTACTAGTAATATTTTTTGTTGGTCACAAATATTATACTCCTCATAAATCTAAGGACAACAATTTTTCTAATCATAAATATTTAATACTGATTTTTGAATGATTCAAGCTTTAAATTACTTTATCCTCTAAAATATTACTCAAAATTATGAAAACTGGTTATTTTTTATTTAATTAAAAGTCTCCTAAGAATGTAGTATTTTGAATGAAGAAAAATTTCTTATCCAAAAAACCTAAATTTTTAAAAAACACCATAGTGTTTTTGAAATCCGTAATCTAAGACACACCATGAATTATTAGAGGAGTCTCTAGTAGGGACCGTTTTATCTTAATAATTACTCCAGAATTTGTTGATCTGTAATCCAAAAAAGAAACACAATCAAGTGGTAATTAACTGTGTTCATAATGCTTTTGGAGGGAAGCCGCGTTTTATGATTGAAAGATGAATTCTAATCAAACATCATTACTCTTAGAATTCTAATGATAATTCTTTAGGTCCCCTCAAAGATTATGAAATTAATATTTGTTTAACTTTTTTAGTTGTATACTTTTCTTTTACCTTTCATCAATTAAGTCAACTATCTTTTCTCTCCCTCCTTGGACTTTTCACGTATTTATTTGTTTCTTCCACCTATTTTTCCGTATAAGTTAAGTATAATAACTCCTATTCATTAAATTATTTTCCATTTCTTCCAAAACCAAAAGTTTTTACCTATGATACTATCAAATTATTGATTTTTTTTTTTTTCATTTTAACATTCTACTACTAACGTGAAATAAATAAATTACAGAGAAATATTCCCCGTTCTTTTGTCATCATTATATAAACTCAATATTCAATTTCAACTAGATTCACTTTATTATACTCTTAGATTTTTATACTTTACATAAACCTCGTATAGTGTGGTAAATTCCCACTACTAATGCTACATGTATGTCTATATTAAGATTATTAAAAACATAAATCTTTTTAAAAAGCTACATATATGTGTGAGAGTCTCCATTATCAACGGTTCATTGTCTGCTACTCTGATTAGCATTTTCTTAAAAAAAAGTAATTAGAAAAAGAAAACAAACGAATTAAAAAAAAGAACAAAAACCCTAATAAATCTCTAAAAAGTCCACACACACTAACACACTCTCTCTCCGTCTCTCACTAAAAGCTTCTCACTTACATTTCTGCTTTCATTCATTAATCTCTGTGTTTCCTTCTTTTGATCTTTTTGGCAAGATCTCTATTTTTCTTCCAAAAAAGGAAAAATAAAAAGATCATAACTTCAGAATCAAAGTTTCTCTTTGTTCACATTGTTCTATCCATCTGCACATTTGATTCATGTAGTGACTAATCTCACAGTCTCGTTCTCAAATTTACTTTATCTGCTTGATTCGTTTCGTGAATCCAAGTAAGTTTTACACTTTTTGTTTTTGCTTTTTGGCTTTATTCTATTCAAGTTTCAAGTTTAAAGGATCCTCTTTTACTAATGTAGAAGCATTTTTTTTTTTTTGTTGTTTTGGTTTCTGGGCTTTGTTATATTGCTTATTCCTTGCTTGGATGATTTGTGAAAGTGGGTTAATTCTTCTCATCTTTAAACTTTTGATGTGTGTTTATAATTTTCTCAAGATTTGTTTTTTTTTGTCTTTCTCTGTTCCACTGATTGCTCAGCAACAGTTGCTACTGTAGTTTCTGTATCGTCTTCAAACAGTTGAATTTGTTTAGGTATATTTGTCTATAGAGATGTTGAGTTTACCAATCTACAGTGTGATTGAAGTTTCCCCAAGTTTTTATCTTTAAGTTACTTTGGAGTAGCCTTTCTTTATGTGCTTGAATCTCTTCTCTGCTCATTTGATTTTGAGTTGTCAGACGTATAAAGTTTAGTCTTTTATCACTGTGAAAGATAGCAACACTATCTCATAATTTCTGAGAAGAGTGTGGAGATTAACTTGTGTAGTGGTTTTTAATACAATTCCAATTCTGTGAAGTGATTGTTGTTGTTGCTCAATATCTGTTGTTTTTCAGGGATGCTAATGTTATACATTGGATTTTGATACTGCAGATTTAGTCTGAAGAGAATTAAGCTTGGCGCTTCTTTGGTGAGAAGCAAGATGGATATCGGGTGTAAAGTTCTCGTCTTTTTCACATGTTTCCTCACTGTGACAGCAGAGATTTACATTGTGACTATGGAAGGAGAACCAATCATTAGTTACAAAGGTGGTGATAATGGATTTGAAGCAACTGCTGTGGAATCTGATGAGAAAATTGATACTACAAGGTACCTGCGTTTTCTCTTCTTCAAGTACAGTCTTATTAACATCTGACTCACCAAAGGCTTTTACTACAATTTCCTTAGCTTTAATTAGGCATATATCATTGATGTGTATTACAATGTTTTGGCCAAAACATCTTCTTAGTGTTGTGACTAACAATATGTTACCTTTTTTTGGCAGTGAACTGGTGACATCATACGCCCGTCACCTTGAGAGGAAGCATGATATGCTTCTTGGAATGCTCTTTGTGGAAGGATCTTACAAAAAGCTTTACAGCTATAAACACCTCATTAATGGTTTTGCAGCTCATGTATCCCCTGATCAGGTGAAATCCAATTCGAGATAGTCTCTACAAATTACATTTCAGTGTTTAATCTGTAGTCCCTTACAGTTTTCCCCTATATTAGTAGGCGGAAATGCTTCGTCGCGCGCCTGGTGTGAAATCTGTGGATAGAGATTGGAAAGTTAGGAAACTTACTACACATACACCACAGTTTTTGGGATTACCAACTGATGTTTGGCCAACTGGTGGTGGTTATGATAGAGCAGGGGAAGATATTGTTATTGGCTTTATTGACTCAGGGATATTTCCACATCACCCAAGTTTTGCCTCTCACCACACAACAGTACCTTATGGCCCTCATCCTAGTTACAAAGGGAAATGTGAAGAAGATCCTCATACTAAGATCAGTTTCTGCAATGGGAAGATCATAGGAGCGCAGCATTTTGCTGAAGCCGCTAAAGCAGCTGGTGCTTTCAATCCGGATATCGACTTTGCTTCACCAATGGATGGCGATGGACATGGAAGGTTTGTCTTGTTAATTTTTTTTAATAATATCTCAGAACTGCTTATTCCTCTGCACATTTTGATTTGTATGCTTCTTTTTGTTCTAACGAAAAATTGGCCTTTCAGTCACACAGCAGCTATTGCAGCTGGGAACAATGGTATTCCAGTGAGGATGCACGGTTATGAGTTTGGAAAAGCAAGCGGGATGGCTCCTCGTGCAAGGTAGATAGATAATTGATCCAGAAATTGGTGGCTTTAAAGACATTTCTGTTCCTGTCTTTCAAAACTAAATGTTGTCTTGTTTTAGGATTGCTGTTTACAAAGCTCTCTACCGACTTTTTGGAGGCTTTGTAGCTGATGTGGTGGCTGCCATTGATCAGGTAAGCAAGAACTTAGCACACTACTAAATTGTTCCAAATATATGAAATAATGTCTTCTCCTGCTGAATTTGTTCTAGTTTCTTCATAGCTCTGCTTCTTTGTTCTGTTTTGAGAATCTTCACATAATCTCTTAAACTGACTACTTCCATGAATCTAAACATGTATGCTTTTCTGAGCAGGCTGTTCATGATGGAGTAGATATTTTGAGTCTCTCGGTTGGTCCAAACAGTCCTCCAGCTACTACAAAGACAACATTCTTGAATCCATTTGATGCTACACTTCTTGGGGCTGTAAAAGCTGGTGTTTTTGTTGCTCAAGCTGCTGGAAACGGAGGTCCCTTTCCGAAAACTCTGGTTTCATACAGCCCTTGGATAACTACTGTGGCTGCTGCAATTGATGATCGCAGATACAAAAATCATCTGACTCTTGGAAATGGTAAAATGCTTGCCGGAATAGGATTATCTCGTAAGTTTCTCCTTTCTCTGATCTAGATATGTAGATCCACACAATAGTAATTTATTTAAGAAGAGACTGTTAGTTTATTCTGAGTCTCTCTATTGGTTTTTTGATGAATCATTATGCGTTTGTGCAGCTTCTACTCGACCTCATCGTTCATACAAGATGGTTTCTGCAAATGATGTTCTGCTTGGTTCTTCTGGTATGAAATACAATCCGTCGGACTGCCAGAAGCCAGAAGTCTTGAACAAAAAATTAGTCGAAGGAAACATTCTGCTTTGTGGATATTCTTTCAATTTCGTTGCTGGTTCAGCTTCCATCAAGAAAGTTGCTGAAACTGCCAAGCATCTAGGCGCTGCTGGTTTCGTTCTTGTTGTCGAAAACGTTTCTCCAGGAACAAAATTCGATCCCGTTCCTTCTTGCATTCCTGGGATTCTGATTACAGATGTCTCTAAGTCAATGGTAAAATATAGTTTTGTTGCGTTCACTATACAGTTATTTCCTCCCTCGTCTTTTCCTTAACTTGGAATGCCATTTTTTCTTCTCTAGGATTTGATTGATTACTACAATGTCACAACGTCAAGAGATTGGATGGGAAGGGTAAAGGACTTTAAAGCTGAAGGAAGCATCGGAGACGGTTTGGAACCCATTCTTCACAAATCCGCACCTGAAGTTGCTCTGTTCTCAGCTCGAGGACCCAATACCAAAGATTTCAGCTTTCAGGATGCTGATCTTCTCAAACCAGATATTCTTGCTCCAGGCTCTTTAATATGGTCTGCCTGGTCTGCAAATGGAACAGACGAGGCTAACTATATCGGTAAGCATTTCCAAAAATCTTGTCAGAATTATCCATAAGTACTCTAGACCAAGAACCTAAATGTTTAGTTTTTGACTATTGAGCAGGCGAAGGATTTGCACTAATTTCTGGCACAAGCATGGCTGCACCACACATTGCGGGTATTGCTGCTCTGGTGAAACAGAAGCATCCTCAATGGAGTCCAGCTGCCATTAAATCAGCTTTGATGACGACTTCAACAGTCATAGATAGAGCAGGAAGACCTCTCCAAGCACAACAATATTCTGAAACAGAGACAGTAACACTTGTTAAAGCAACTCCGTTTGATTATGGAAGCGGTCATGTCAATCCAAGCGCTGCTCTAGACCCTGGTCTCATCTTTGATGCAGGTAAATACTCTTACTCCATTGACATAAACCTCAGTTTTCGTCACTCCCTCTTCAATCTCTGGTCACTAGGATACTCATTGGTTTTATTCTTGTATGGCCATACACTTTGTGATTGATTGAATTTTCTTGAAGGTTATGAGGATTATATAGGGTTCTTGTGCACCACACCTGGTATCGATGCTCACGAGATAAAAAACTTCACAAACACTCCATGCAATTTCAAAATGGTTCATCCTTCAAACTTCAACACGCCATCCATAGCCATCTCTCATCTCGTCAGAACACAAACCGTAACCAGAAGAGTGACGAATGTTGCGGAAGAAGAAGAAACATACACAATCACATCGAGGATGGAGCCAGCAATCGCCATCGAAGTGAGTCCTCCTGCAATGACAGTAAGAGCGGGCGCTTCTAGAACCTTTTCGGTGACTCTAACAGTGAGATCAGTGACTGGAGCTTATAGCTTCGGACAGGTTACATTGAAAGGAAGCCGAGGGCATAAAGTGACTCTCCCTGTGGTTGCTATGGGACAAAGGCGATAAAGAAAACATATGAGATTTTGTAACATTATTATTGTTATTATTTTTGTAATATGCAGTAATAATAAGAAGGTAGTTCTGTGTCTTGAGTAAGAAAAGAATAATACAGTTTGTATAATTAGTTTATAACTTTTGTATCTTTAAACTCCATTATAAGGGATAATAGTAATATGATTAAATGATATACATAAATATGCATTAGCTTTGTTAATTACTGATTTCATAACAGAACATATGTTCCAAACATAAAATCCTCTGTTTTAGCTCTGTTATTACTCTAACCACCAATCTTGTTTTTTTCCGAAAGATTTTTTTTGGAGAAAATGTGATTTAAACGTTCTTTGCATGGTTCGAACTCTTTTTATTCTAATCTTGAACTTAATTACATGTAAAGATTCTAATGAGATTTTGCGCAGAAAGAACAAAACAAAAAAAAAAAATATTGAAGTGTTAAGAATCAATAATCTCACAATCAGTTCTCTGGAAATAAACCTTCATGGTTCGAAGATTATAGCCAACATTATAATTCTGCTGAGCCATGGCACCAATAACGCTCATATCATCAAACGTGTTCATAGTCATAGCCAAGCAAAAGCTATCTCCACTTTCACTACTAACGAACAAACTCTCAACGTCTAACGCCAGCTCAGCGCCGCCGGCGAAATGGAACGTGACGACGGGAAAGCCGTAGAGATCAAGTTTAAGATTCCCTTCGTAGCAAGGAGTCGTGTATTGATCCCAATCTTTAACGCGTCTGAGAACTTCTCCTAGAAGAAAATCAATTTCTTCAGAGAGAGTTTCGTAAGCTTCTCTGGCTAGAATCGTTGGAGAACAGCCTGTGTCGATGACCGTGCCTCCTTGGGACCGATATCTCTGGAAAGTTCCGGGTTCGATATCGAGAAGTTTCTCTCCAAAGGAGATTGCTTGGAGGTCAAGGTAGTAACGGTCTTGGAATATTTGTAAAGGTGTTGGATCGCCTTCGATTTTGGCGCCGTTTCCGAGGATTAGAATGTTGTGAGGGTAAGTCGGATTGGTTAGGCTGCCGAAGCAGTACGAGAACTTAGAGCCGAAATTGCGGGTTACTATGGAGAATGTACCTGGACCTAAACCGAGCACGCCGCTATATTTGGTGAAACCGGAGTTATCTTGTCCGCATCCGAAAACAATGTTTTGTTTAGAGATTAAACCGTCGTCAGATGTTTCAAATGTGAGTTTTTCCTCAGCTAAAATGCCTCTGGTGTTAGAAAAGTCGCGGTAGCGTAGGTGATATTGGCAGTTTCCAGTCTTTTCGTCGCGAAAGATTTGGGGCATGGCGTGTGGTGCGGATACACAAGAAGCGTTTCGGTAAGTGGAAGATCTTGAAGGGTGGAAAAAAGGGATTGTTTGAGGGTAACATTTGCAGGGAAGACAATGGATCCAAGTTAGGTCACTACCTGTATCTATGAGTAAGAGTTGCGGGACAGGTGGATTGCCGATAGAAATATTTGCAAGGAATGCTGCTGGATTCGGAATAGGAGTGACATGTGAGACGGTCCACAAGTTATCTAGGCGAGAAGCGGGGGTTGACTTGGAATGCAAGTAACCGATTTTGATTTTCGATGATTCTTGGGTTTTGGTTCTTAGCGTAAGTCGGGAATGCGAGGTGCATTCCTTTGAACAAGTGAGAGCGAATATAATGATAAGAAGGGAGGCACGAATACGTAATGGTAGTAGAGTGATGGCCATTTGATAATCAAGAATGTGGTTTTCTTCCAATCCTTTAAATATGAGTCTAAAGAAGAATGGCATTGATCACTCTTTGTGTGAACTTTTTTTACGTATGCAAGGTTTCTTTTCTAGCATGATTCATTGATTTTACTAACACAACTTCAACACATACCAATCTGATTATATTCTAGCTAGGCAAAAAGATTACGTTAATGTGTATCTCACGTGTTTAGTCTAGTGTAGAATAAGATATCAAAACTCTGTTGATTTTATTGATTCACAAACTATTGGTATTTATATACAATGATCTCTGATAAACATAAATCCCTAAAATATAGGTTATAAACTCTATCACCAAAGATATTGTACGAATCCTAAGATATTAATATCTCAAGAATTACCAACAGCTAAACGAAATAATATTGTTTACATCGCTTGGACAGGTCTATATTATTCAAAAGAAATTAGCACTAATCAGAAGAAAAAAAGTTTCAAACAACACTGATTTGAATAATCCAACTAAACAATAAGAAAAGAAATCAAGTCTCAAACAAATTTTGAAAACCTAGCAGAAAACCTGCTTGCGATGCAAAAGAAAGCTCTAAAAGATAAATGGCTAATCAAAAAAGAGAGACCTAATAGAATCAAAAGGACATCAATCCTCCATAGCCAATCGGTGCCGTATATGTTTAGACGCTTGGTATTCAAGTAACTATAGTAGGCTGATTTCGCATTCTCGTTGATTAGGTTACCAAAGCAAGCCGATTTGGCAACCTGGTTGATTAAGTCATCATTATCCTCAACTTTGACATGACCTCTTTGGACTTGTTGACTGGTTCCGTCAATGAAGTCTGATAGATCAATATTAAGCATGCGAGCCTGTGAAGCTCCTACCAAAAGCAAGACGAGGAAGACGAAAAAGAAGAAGAAGCTGAAATTTCTCAATCGAGTGCACATAGCTGGAGATAAGGCTAGTTAGGGTTTGTTTTTCTGACGCAATTGATCATACAATGAGTACTTTTTATTTATTTATAGTTTCCTTTGTCTGTTAGGGATTTGCTTTATCACAAAAATTAAAAATTGTTAGGAATTTGGTTTATCACAAAAATTAACAATTGTTTTATTCGATTTTATTTTTTATATATGACATATAGCACAATTTTATTGGTTAAATAGTTTTCGATACATCAAATATTTGGATAACTTTTTAACTATNTTTTATGATTTAGTTTTTTTTTTTTTTGATAATATTTATGATTTGGCTAAGATCTTTTTTCTTTAATAATACCTTTATGATTTAGTATTGAGTATATAAACCGCAAGTCAAATCGAAATTGGACGGCACCGTCAATGTTCACCCACCGCTGATCAAATCCCCTGCACCCTCAAGAAAACCAAGTCAAACCGAAATATGAAAAAACAAATTAGGTTATGATCTGATAAAAATCCCCTGACCAAACTTGTCACGCAAGGAATGGAGAAAGGCTAAAAAGATTTTTTTGAAACTAACAGCTTCCCCATTCCTTTCGGATACCAACATATCTTCAAACACGATTTAACTCATTTTGATAAATGTATATCTTCAAACACAATTTAATTCAGCAAAAAGAGGAATACGTTCATGGATCTCATGTGTTTAGTCTTGATTCCATTTTTTTTATCAACGTATCACGATCATGGATATTGACTCTTTGTGTGAACTTCTTTTTCGTATGGAAGGTTTCTTTCTTGCATGATTCAATATTTTAGGCAAAATGATACTTTCATGAATCTCACGTGTTTAGTCAGATTCAAATATGTTTTCAACAAAAACAGTACCACGATTATATCTCAACTTTTGTTTCGTTGTTTTCTATATTTTCAAAGAATAATAATCATAGTATCATGATCATGGATACCACATAGGTGTTTTCAGTAAACTAAACAAACAGTTCTTGCCAAAGATGCTCTTCACACCTCAACACTTCATGCTCAGCTAAGAATGTAAAGATCCTTTTGCACCTAAAATTCTAAATGGAATATGTTATTGCATCTTCTTTAGGCCTTCCTGTTTTGGTTATAACATCATTGTTTCGAACTTATAAACACTCTCTTCGTTACTCATATAGTCAATGTGTATGTGAAGTGTTTCAAAGATGGCGATTTTCTTTACATCTCCCCTCTTCTTTCTCATCATCCTTTGTTTCTCTATCTCCGTGGTTCACTTGTCAGCATCACCAACTCTTGTTCTCAATCTCGTTCATTCCTACCACATATACTCTCGAAAACCACCACATGTCTATCATATCAAGGAAGCGTCGGTCGAACGTCTAGAGTACTTGAAAGCCAAGACAACTGGAGATATCATTGCACACCTTTCCCCTAACGTCCCTATCATCCCACAAGCTTTCTTAGTGAACATATCAATAGGTAGCCCACCAATCACACAACTTCTCCACATGGACACGGCTAGTGATCTTCTATGGATACAATGTCTTCCTTGTATCAATTGCTATGCTCAAAGTCTTCCTATTTTCGATCCTTCTCGATCTTATACTCACCGCAACGAAACATGTAGAACATCTCAATACTCTATGCCTAGCTTAAAATTCAATGCAAACACAAGATCTTGCGAGTATTCCATGAGATACGTGGATGATACAGGGAGCAAAGGCATACTAGCTAGAGAAATGTTGCTGTTTAATACAATCTACGATGAGTCTTCGTCAGCTGCTTTACATGACGTTGTTTTTGGTTGTGGCCATGATAACTACGGTGAGCCTCTAGTTGGAACCGGCATTCTCGGTTTAGGGTATGGTGAATTCTCGTTGGTTCATAGATTTGGTAAAAAGTTCTCATACTGCTTTGGAAGCTTAGATGATCCTTCTTATCCACATAACGTCTTAGTCTTGGGAGATGATGGTGCCAACATTTTGGGAGATACCACACCGTTAGAGATCCACAATGGTTTTTATTACGTTACAATCGAAGCCATAAGCGTGGATGGAATCATTCTCCCGATCGATCCACGTGTATTCAACCGTAATCACCAAACCGGTTTAGGCGGTACAATAATCGACACGGGAAATTCATTAACAAGCCTAGTCGAAGAAGCTTACAAGCCATTGAAGAACAGAATTGAAGATATTTTTGAAGGAAGGTTTACGGCAGCGGATGTGAGTCAAGATGACATGATTAAAATGGAGTGCTACAATGGAAACTTTGAGCGAGATTTGGTCGAGTCTGGATTTCCGATTGTAACGTTTCATTTCTCAGAAGGAGCAGAGTTGTCATTGGATGTGAAGAGTTTGTTCATGAAGCTTTCACCAAATGTTTTCTGCTTAGCCGTGACTCCTGGTAATTTGAACAGCATTGGTGCGACGGCTCAACAGAGTTATAACATAGGCTATGATCTCGAAGCAATGGAGGTTTCTTTTTAGAGAATTGATTGTGGTGTTCTCTTTGATTACTAATTAATATTTATTTTTTTGGCAACTATATTCAATTAATTATTTGTTTAAATCACGAAAATATCGTGCAAAATCTTATAGATTTAATTTTTCATAACTGTCAATATATATCTACAAGAAAATTCTTGATTGCCTGAAAATAAGATACAATTGTTAGTAGTTACATTTTCATTGTTACTTGGACAGTTCGATAGTTTCAAAGAAATGATGTAGCACGAATCATAAGTAAAAATGCTTGGAACAACGTTGAATGAATAATCCAAAAAAACGATAACAAACGATCTCAAGTATCATATAGATTTTGAAACCTTAGCAGAACATCTGCTTGCGATGCAAAAGAAAACCCTAGAAGATAAATCGGTAACAAAGAAAGACAAACAAAGAAGAAGGAGAAGTACATCAATCCTCCATAGCCATTCGGTGCCGAATATGTTTAGACGCTTAGTATGCAAGTAAGCATGGTATGCGGATTTGGTATTCTGATTGATTAGGTCAACATAATACGCTGCTGATTTAGCATTCTCGTTGGTTGGCTCGACATATTCTTCAATTTGGTTATGATTTATTTGGATTTGATCAGCAGTGATGATTGGCTGACGATAGAGATAGCGAGCCTTTGAAGCTCCCACAAAAAGCAGGACGAGGAAGGCGATGATGAAGAAGAAACTGAGTTTTCCCAATCGAGTGGACATTTTTGGCGTCTTATTGGATAAGGTTAATTAGGGCTTCATTAATATATAGATTTTTTTTTTCTTTTTAGAAATATATTAGATTTTGTATTGAAGATCTTGTAAGATTTTAAAACGGAATATGCAAAGTCATAGAAGTCATGGTTTGTGTGGTACTAATCTTTTAACAACAACAACAAAATTATGACTAATTACTATATTGTTAAAATAAAAATATATGACAATTTTTGGCAATAGATAGTCTTCTTTACAATTTTGAAAACTATACATATATATCACCTTTTTTCTTATTAGTGTTTTTTGGTATGAAATATATCACAAAATTTTGGGTTGAAATTGTTGTATTCAGAATATAGAGCCAAAGTAGTGCACTGCTTATTACACATGGCTTGGACAAGTGATCTAAAACGGAAAACTCATAGGGAATTCGGCCGCATTGTTTCAAAGAAATTATGTAGCACGAATCATAAGTAAGGGAAGCTTGGACCAATATGTGAATTGAATAATCCAAAAGACAATAACAAAAAAATCTAGAGTGTTAAACATATTTTGAATACATAGCAGAACATATTATTGCAATACAAAAGAAAAAGACTAAATGATAACATGTAAACAATAAAGAACAAATAGGCATCAAAAGGACATCAATCCTTCATAGCCGTTCGGTGCCGTATTTGTTTAGAAGCGTAGCAAGCAAGTAACCAAAATATGCTGATTTGTCATCCTCGTTGAGTGGGTCATATTCCTCAATTTGGTCATTGTTAATTTGGCCAAAGATTGTGAGCCTCAACGAAGCAAGACAAGGAAGAAGCTGATTTTTCCCAATCGAAAGATTGTTGGAGCAACATTGATTTAAATAATCCAAAAAAAAAACAAGAAAAGTTACAATCTCGATCGTCTTAGACATAATTTGAAAACCTAGCAGAACATCTGCTTGCGATGCAAAAGAAAGCTCTAAAAAATAAATGGCTATGTAAAAAAGATAAACCTAAAAGAAACAAAAGGAAATCAATCCTCCATAGCCAATCGGTGCCGTATATGTTTAGACGCTTGGTATGCAAGTAACCATAGTATGCGGATTTGGCCTTCTCTTTGACTAGGTCACCAAAGTATGACGATTTTGCATTCTTGTTGATAGGGCCATCATAGAATGGCGATCTGGGATCCTCGATGCCTTCAGGTCGCCATCGATTCGTAGCCTCTGAAGCTCCCACAAAAAGCAAGATGAGGAAGACGATGAAGAAAAATCTGATTTCTCCAAATCGAGTGGACATTGCTGCAGATAAGGATTTAGTAAACGTCTTCTGAGACAGATATCATCATCACATGTGTGCGTGTTTCTATTTATAATTCAATATTTGTAATTTCCTTTTCCTATTAGGAAAATTGAGATTTTCAATGGAGATTAAATATGTATGAGTAAGTTTAGATTTACTATATTGTTAATAAAAAAATATATCAAGAAGTTTGTTGCAATTGATAGACTCTTCTTTAATGGTCAAAACCAAAGAACATATATATGTGCAAAGAAACTCTATAAACCTGTATAACTTTTGTTTGTTCAACATTCTGAACACAAAACAACAGTAAAGTAACAATGAGATATATAGCCAAAAAAAAAACAGAGTAGAGAAGAATAAAACCAACGTATCCTTCCAACCAAATGAAGCATATTATGAGATAAAATATCTCATACCTCCTTAAGCTTCTAGACTTGCAGTGTTACAGCTTCAAAGGTGATATTGATTCATGTGGGTGGGGGAGTCGAACATTGGTCAAAGAATACTGTGTATATGAAGAAAAATCTGATTTTAATCACAAATTCCAAGTGACTGATCTTGTGTAATTTGAGAAGAGATCCAACAGTTTATCGAGTGTATCCGGGTGAAATTTCCTTCCAAACAAGTAACACGGTCTTTGGATTCCGTTCCACATACAAGGCATCCATATTTCTTCACCCTGTTGTTAGCCAAAAAGAAAGGTGTTGTTTTATATAAAATCCTGAAAATAGATCAGAGCTAAGAAATGGTTTCGAAAGCGCGTACCATCCCAACACTTGTGACATGTACGAGTGTGTCAGTAGACTGCAGATAGATAAATTGGTTTAGTTTTCTTAGTTGAAGCAATGGAAGAAACTGATGCAAAAAGATGGTTTAGTGTTTGGTCTATACCGTGAGGTTGTTTAGTAACTCGTGTGTGATATCCTCAGGCATATATGTTTTGGGATGCCACTTTCTCTCAGACCAATCAACTTGTGTTACAGTCCAGTTAGCAATGCCACCGGGATCAAGCATCTGCAACCAAAAATATATAACATGAAGATAAAAAATGCAGAGAGTTTTATAGTCTTTTTGAGTTGAAAATGGTTTATTACATGAAAGAATGTTGGCAGATAGTGTTCATCAGCTATGCAGTTCTTGTTGTTCTCTATACCTGGCTGAAGAAACAAAATGCAGGCTTTCTTATTAATGAATACGATTTATTTCAATAGATGTTATCAGGGATTTTGCTGATACTCACCCCGCAGTAATCTCGGAATTTAGAGTAGTAAAGACTGTCTGCCATAGTTGCTACAGCGTGTTGTCGCTTCATGGTGAACCACTGCATGAAGGAGTAATTTGGGTTCAAATGTATATTTCACTTCCTAAAATGGCAGACTAGTACCTAAAGGATCTACTTGAGACTTCTGCCATGTAAATAGATACCAACACTGAAACAGAGCCAATTTTCCTAAGTGAGCGTAGTTACTAGATCAATGAAAATTGTTTACCTGTGCACCCTTTCGAAAATCCTTCTTTGGGATTTCAGGCAACATGTGATTCATATGCCTGCCTGCTCCATGTTGACCTGGATCGTCAAAGCTGAAGAGTCCAAAGTAAATCAATTTGTAAGAGTTAAAGAAGTTGGGAAGAAGAGTGAAAAGGTGAATTTGTTATTCTGATGAAACATGATTATTACCAGTCAACATAGCTGAGATTGCTGTGCATCAGGTAATTGTAAATGTATTCAAAACTTCGAAGTGGTACACAACTACAAAACCAGAAACGCTCACAAGTTTTAGGCAAAGTCAGAGAGATCAATGAGAAAAGCAAGAAATCAAGAAAATCACCTATCAGAGAGTAAAACAAATTGCTGGTTAGAAGTGTCTCTAAGAGCATTAGCTAACAACCGTCTCTCTGCGTCAACCATTGATATCCTTCCCCACACCACCTGCAGATGAAAATTAATACACATTTTTCTTTCATGTAAATGGATGGTAAAACACAATAAGATCTTCAAAAATTGGCATCAGGGAAGGAGACAAACCTCATCACTACGAATTTCGCGGTTGAGAAAGTAACGACTGTAGTGAACTGGCCTTTCCTTTGATGCATGTATATAAACAGAGAATTTCCCTTCATGGCCCTGTTGAGGAGTGACAAAATTCTGAAAACATCAGCCGAGGAATGAAGTTCAAGAACAAACTTTCAAGTTCTATAAGGAAAACTGACACAATGTCTGAAGAATAAAGCAGTTGGTTACCAGGAAAAATCTGTCCCAAAGCCTCTCAAAAGGCAATGTACCAGGAGTTAAAAACATGAAAGCAATTTTAGAGTTCTTTCTAATAACAGGAGGTGAACTCAATATTTCTCTAATGACTACACGAGCTGCAATCTCATCATCTGAATATTCCCTCAGAGAAGGTGGAAGCCAATCAGCTAAAGCCTTGCATCCTCTTGATGAAATCATATAACAAGCACGTTTACTATGATGAGGATACATGTAAGCCATAATAAAGAACATGGTGATCAGTGAAAGCACCATGATGATCCATACTCGTCTTCTTCCTGGAGGAGGAGCACGGTATCGAGCTCCAGGCAAAGACACGGGAATGTCCGCTAAGTTCCCTATACTCCATCTTTTAACTGCCTTCATCTCATCAAATCCTTTATTGCTTCAGAGCCACAACAACACCTCAATAATAGCCTAATCTAGATGAACAAAGCTAACTTCCTCTGGTCAATCAAAACCTGGAGAAGTTACAAAAATAGAAACAAGAATGAATATTGAATACACCAACAAAGAAAGATTCAATTCTAGATAAGTTCCTTCAAGATTAGTCCAACAACTAAATTCTAGCTATCCACGAAACAGAGGAAAAGTCAAACCAGCTCCTTAAGCCAATGAAAGAAACGTTACACTGTTTCCACGCAATAATTAGAGTCAACGATTTCAACGAATGCTTCACGAGAGAAATGCTTTGAAGGAATCTAAACCATTTTCTCGGAAAATCATCAGATTTCCCAGAAAAAAACATCAGAGGAAAACGAAATCGACACTGTTATATATCAATTTCGATTCAAAGTTACAATACCGGAAACACATTCCGATCTCTTCCTAACTAATCGCATCGCCCAAACGAAGCAATACGAGAGAATCGAAATCAAAATGAATCAACGAGAAACAATGTGAAAGAATTTAGAACCTCAAATTTACAACGGAACCAGATCCAAGCACAACGCAAGAGAGTCTCCCAAGTCCGAATCGTCGTTTCGCTAGATTTTCTATATCTTCGTCGTTTTCGCTCCGGTCAAAGATCTCGAGAAAATTCAAACTCTTAAGAGCTATAGCTACACAAAATAAACGTATGTCTCTATGTGCATGTAAAAGTAAAACGTCTCTTTGGCAGTTTTAAAACGTCCTCACACGGATTCGTTTTTGAATTTCTCTCTGATCTCTGTGTTCTCCCTTTTATTTCTCTCTCGCTATGAAATTGAAGAAATACTTGTGAAAGAGCTACAGAGAAATTGATGACGATGATGAATGTTGAAGAAGAAGACGACGAAGATGCCCAATTGGGTTCGAAACAGAGGAAGCAAATTTTTGAGGCAGAGATTGATAAAAAAATATACATTGGCGGAAAAATATATGCATTATTATTGAAACCTTATGATATGACGTGTCTTTGTCCAAAATAAAATAAAAAGAAATGACGTGTAATGTTTCTAGTGGTCAGATTAGCGCGTGTTTTTCACATAAGTTTGGACGATAGTGGTTTAATTACAAGGTTAAGTAAATTAACAACGGTTTTAAAATAATCAGTACATTAAAATCTGAGTAATAATGTATTTATGGGAGTAATAATTAAAAGTTATGCTATAAAACTTTAGATTAAAATCTGCATCTACCAGTAGCACGTTTATAAAACTAGCTCATCCCATGCAATGTCCTGGCCTACCTTGGATTTATTTGGTTGGATATATATTAATAATATATGGTCCTTTGAATCTGAAACCAGGTCTTAAAAGACAGTTTTATCCTTTGTTACTCAAAGTTTAACCAAGTCATCAAGTCCGTTGGCCAATTTGGTCCCGTCCAGGAAGTAGCCGTATGATTGCTTTATTTGATCTGTAAATATAAATAAACATATTACATTTCCTAGAATTCTTATATATTTCAAATACATTTTAAAAGATTGGATCAGCACCATATACATATATACACACACAACATTTGAAAAAAGTTTAAAATGGAAAGAATGTAAAAAAAAACTATTGAAATGAGCAAAAAAAAAATGCTATTTGGTCCTATCGATCGAAATTAATTATCCACTTTTAGCTCATACAGATAGATCCTTTTAGCTGATATATGTATCATACATATATATTGACAATTCAAAATGCATACAAGACTTGTTGGTTTGAAAATTAGTTCCGAGTTTTGCATAAGGGAGACCAAGTTGATTACCCTAATGTATATACTTATATAATTTCTAGTAGACATAATTCTTCCACTTGGATCATCATGTGTGTTATTTTAATGTCAATAGTTTGGAGGAACCTTCTTCGCCAGACCGAGTCAAGATAGTAAACTCTAGTTTTCTCTATATTATATAGAAAGTTGTATGAACATTGAGCAACTTGACATAAACCTCATGTGATCTTAGCCAGAAATGCACGATGTCCACATCATTATTCTATTTTCAAACAAATGATCAACGTTGTCTGATACCATGCATTTGCATGCACCTCAATTTACCCCTAATTAACTATATTTCCCTTCTTGCTAATAATTGAGTTTTCAGTTGCTAGAAGCCTAGAAGTCTAGAACAATCTTTCGATTTAGTTACTAGCTAGTTAGAACCATTAAAAAAATTGTATGTATGTTGTCACTGATAGTTTTACCTTAATTTCTCTTGGTTAAAAGTAAAATTGTTCGTTGATATATATTTACCAAAAAACGGTCGTGTTCTATATCGAACACCACGTACTCTCCTTCCATGGATGAGGAAACCAAACTGTCCCAAGAAGAAATTAAAAGAGAGCTTCCTTCTTAAAACATGGTAAAAAAGATGATTTACATGTGTCATCAAGTTTTACATGTCTAATTAAATAACGTTTGACCATAACATGTTTCCAATATGGGCAGTCAAATAATATTTGTGATAAAAGTACAGTCAAATAATAAAAAAAAGAAAACCTTATCCCAAAAGTATAAATCATATACGTAACTATGGTTTTCAGTATGACAGTCAATAGTATTTTTTTTATAAAATGATAGTCAAATAATTTTTGTTCAAACATATATAATGATAGATGACTGTATTTCTATGATTTGGTCGTCCCATAAATCTATAAATCTACTTTGGTTGTCCCCAAGTTTTTCAAGTCTATCAACAATATTCAATTTACTAGAAATTTATTTTAACAAAAGAGAAATGGCCAAGACAGCTTCTTCACTTGTTCTCCCCATCATCTTCCTTGTAATGTTTGCATTAGGTATACATTTATTGTAACGTTTGTTTGTAAATATATATTCAAAAATGTATTTATTTCTCGCACGTAGTAATAACTTTTTGATATAAAATGGTTTGTTGGATATAGTTGAGCAGAATATGGGATGCATGGCAGTTCTTGGCTCGTGTGGTGTGATTACCGACTGTAGTGGGGAATGCATTTCTAGATTTGGACCACAAGCACGTGGCTACTGTGACCGAGATGGTGGTTCTGGAACATGTGTTTGCGTTTATCCTTGTCCGGCTGATAAGCCACATATGTGATATATACATGCAGTAGTGTAAAATCAGAACTTCTACAAAATGTATAATTAATAACGCAATATTAATGTCAAAACCATGATCGAGTTTTAGTAATATTTTTAGAACTATATCTTGGATCAAGACTTTAATCTCAAGAAACAAATAGAACACAATTTTCTTATATGCATGTTGGTTAGGATTGCGTTTTTATGTGTGTTAATATCAACTATCATCTTTTCATGTCTGTTATTTTTTTTTCATTTTTTTTTTCATCCTTTTCATGTGTGTTATCTATCATCTCTTCATAAATTTATAAATTAAACATATTTAGTTTTAAAACATTAAAAGGAATGTCTATATTTTATAAAATAGTACATGTTTGAATGATATATATTTAACTCAGTTATACAATGTTTTCTCACATATACATATATATTTCTTAAATTTTGAAGTAAAACAACATCGACTTCATGGAAAAGACTGGAAACTGGCAACAAACAAATTTACAAGATATTTTTTTTTTTTAACATCATAATAGGTCGACAAGATCCTACCCCTATACCAATCTATATTTTGTGAGTCAACGCAACTTAACTATAATCAAACTAATTAAGTGGAAAAGATTGCAGATCATGAACCATTAACCACTTGACTAAAACCATATTTCCCAAATTACAAAATAGATATCTTTACAACATTTATCTTAGTTAGTATTTTACGTTAGCGACCAACAATAACCAATTCTTCAACTATAAATGATCAACAGTAATTATCTTTAGTAGCTCAGTTTTAGAACTATGATCAAAGTATTCTGGAATCGAACATAATCTACGAATACTAATACCTTTCAACTCCTTCATATTCATATTGAGAAGAACATTGAATATTTTGGTAAAAGATTACAAATACGAACCTCAGTTTCAAGTATTGCAAGTTTCTGAATATGTTTTTTTTATAATTTGTGATTTTTAGTATTCTAATAATTCCCATGCTTCTACTTTTGCTCTTCCTTTTTTTTATATTCATTTTAATATCATATATTATGTTTATACATAATGAAAATCTATCTCCATTTTATAAACTAAAAAATTATCATTTTCATATTTAAAAGTTAATGTTATTAATGATTGAAAAAATTATTACTTTTAACTCAGTTTTAGAAATTTTAAAATATATAAGTTTTCTTTTAAAAAACAGATATGGTTCTATATATAAATATTTTATAAGTTCTTTTTAGTGGTCTCTTAATGTTTTAGATTTATCAGCTAAAATCACTTTATTATTAATCAGTTTTAGGAGAAGAAATAAAATACTAGCAATTGGGGAGAAGAAATAAAAAGTTTTGGTGAAACAAATAATAGAAATGATTGTATTCTAAACTTGGTTACTTCACATTGCTATAAATCTTCTTTCATTAGTCTTCTTATTCTTCAGGTCGGTCAACTAAAAATATGGCCAAGGCACCTTCTCCACTTGTTTTCCCCATCATCTTCCTTATTATCTTTGCTTTAGGTATTTACTTACCTTAAGTTTTTACATATACACTTTTTCACCAAAATTTAACGTTAATTTTTGTAGTATTCATTGTGACTTTAGCTTTGGATATACATTTACATTTATAATTGTGACTTTTTGTCGATCTCTATATATATATATATATAATTTTTTTGTTGGATGTAGTTGAGCCAAATATGGGGTGCATTCAAATTATTGGCAGATGCATTAAGATTCCAGACTGCAGTGCGTCATGTAGGAAATTCCTTGGGCCACATGCAAGTGGCTACTGTGACAACGATGGTGCTGGTGGAACATGTATTTGTACTTACCCCTGTCAGACTAAGGAAATACATATGTGATTTCTGAAGTACTTTGAAATATCAAATTCTCCAAATTATACAAGTAAAAGTCAAAATTCAAATAATGTCAAGATCGTAGGTATTACCTTTTTTTTTGTAATATTATTAAAAGACATATTTTGCAATCGAACATTTGATATCAATAAACCTGATGAGAAAATGATATTTATAATTGGATATAAGAACTGTGAACTGCGCCGTTACAACATATTTAACTTCTCTTAATATTTTTTTTTTTTAAAACCAAACATGTTTAACTTTAAAACTTTTTTAAGGAAATGTTTATTTTTCTTTTCCTTTTTCAATATATATGAAATATATGTTTAGATGATACAATAAGTTACAACTAATCAACTTTGTAGTATGTTCTTTAAAATAATAGAACCGAATAGATGTCCGAATATACTAAAGCCGTGAAACCAGAGAAAATCATTGCATTAACATATAAACTACCTTTAAACTATATATCTTTCAACCATTATTAATAGTATTATATATATGTTCAATCTATCCATTATTATTTAGTATATAGTTCAGTTATAAAATTAAGAAGTGACCAATCTTTCTTATCTCCTTAATTAGTTTTCAGATTTGTCAACTATGATCAAACGTTTTCGAACCTGAGTACACGAATCCATATATAATATTACCTTTCAAATCTTTAATATTCATATAAAGAATATTTTCAATATTTCTCACATAAAGCATAACATTTCATCTGACCAAAATAAAATGAAATCATAACAGCCGTTTGACTGTGAATCATATTTTCTATGGAAGTAACTTTATTGGCCATACTATTTTTTGCAATAAATTGGTGTGTTTGAAAAGATCATAATTTTATGATATCTTCCTATTTATAGATGGAAAATTAATGTTCCTTTGACCAAAAACTAATGTTTATTTTGACCAAAAAAAATCTAATGTTTCTTTTTAAAGTTTTTAAAAAATCTCTTTAAGTTGAAGTCTACACGTTGCATTTAAATAGAGCAACGATGTCCCAATAACATACAAACAAGCATTTTAGAGAGACAAAACTTAAGTAAAAAAAAAAAACTAATTGAGAAAATATGGAGACCGTGACATCACTTGTCTTCATTGTTAACTTACTTATCATTTTTACATCAGGTATTATATTTTCTACTATATCTTTCAACTGTTATGTTAAAAAAAATAAAAATCATTTAACACATTCCTTGCAGTTCTAAATGTTCTTAAGTATAATTCTATGATCAGGATAAACAAATTTTGGCATGGCCACTTGAGCTTATCATCTTGAGTATAGGGATTCGATCGTTTATTCCGTGAATGAAATAAAGTATCCCATGGGATTTTGGATTAAAAACAAAGATATTAGTATGATTGTGATATGATATTTTTTCTAGTGATCAATTTTTTCAATAATAACATATTTAAGAATTAATATGTCTAAACCATAACAAAAATATAAAAAATAAACCAAAATATTTATTTGTGTTAATTTTATGATACATGCAATGTTACAGTTGTGAATCAGGCTAGAGGAGATACATGTATAGATGGATTAGGCTATTGCAACAATTGTGACGAGAGATGCAAGGCCAAGCACGGACCATCGAGCGAAAGCAGCTGTGATCGTAGTGTTGGGGTGCCGCTGTGCAAATGCTACTACGAATGTGAATCTCCGCCATCACCACCCGCGCCGCCGAAGAAATGCGACGGTGGGGCTGGTATATGTAGTCAAAGATGTCAAGGACAATGTTGTGATATGAACTGTGCACAAAAGTATATTGGTGGACATGGATTTTGTAATACTCTTGGTACGTTTAGTTTCTGCCAATGCGAATATCCTTGTTAAAGTCGGTTGACAAAACTGTACACCAATTATTTTTTATTATTATTTTAATTTCAGCAATGCAATAATAAATTAAGAACAATTACTATTAATAATAATATGTGGACGACGTACTTACAAACGTTGATTTTTACGTTTCTATAAGACTTTTCTCTTGACTACAAGAATATTTGTAAAGATTATGTTCAAACATGCATTTTTTTACTTATTAATATACCAAACCAACAAATTCTGATTTGTTATGCTTATAATTAAAATGAATTTTTTTTGTTAAGGGTTTTTATAATTAAAATGAAATGTATATATTTAGCAAAAAAATTCAGTGTAAAGTATTTATCAAAAACTTTTCACCTAAACGTAGATATTTAGATTGATTACATATAATACTAATAAATATTGGCCAAATAAGTACTTATCGATGATGAGATTGCACTCTATATCATTTTTATTAGTATCATACATCTATATGATTTATTTCTCGCTTACCATAATACTACAAATTCACATTTTTGTCGTATAATGTATGTTTGTGTTATTATAAGATCCTTATTCGTATATTGCTCTACTTATGTTGTAATCTATATATGAATATTGTTTCTTTTGTTGGATACAGTTGAAAAAATTATGAGATGCCTTACATTCATTGGGATGTGCAAGACGGACGTAAACGACTGACTGCTCTTCATCGTGTAAATGTTTGGGCCAATCGCTGGTGGTTCATGCGACAAAGGGAATGATGTTGGACAATTTGGACAGTGTATTTGCACTTACCCTTGTCCGGCTGATAAAACTCATGCAATCAAAAGTTCAATTTCTCATAATATATAAGCGGAGGTTAAAATTCGTATATTTTCAAAGTATTAGATGATTTGTTTGTGTAAACAACATTAACTTATGTCCATTGTTCTACATATGAATAAAAATATAATATTTTTGGTTCACCACTTTTGCGTTTAAAATTAAACAGACTATTAAGATCACAAAAAGACTATTTTGTCTACAATCAAAAATATTTTATTTGATGACTTCAAAATAGGTAGTGCCATAGACAATTACACTTACATACTTTTTTTACCCTACTTAAGGGATGCTATGTAGAACTTTGAGTTACATAAATATGTAGATCAAGTGTGCGTTTCAATCTAGTCTAAACAGAACTATTAAGATCACAAATTTTGATTTTTTTCTATCTGTATTTTTTTTTAAATGTCTTACAAATATATTGTTGATTAAAAGAAAAACATTTTATCTCAGTGGAGTGGTGATCAATAATACAAGTACAATTTATCGTTCATTTTAGAGCTTTTTAAAAATATTCATAAGCTCGTGTTAAACACTAGATCTAGCAAATACAAATTAATATTTGCTTGATTTTTCAACAACACAAAATATAAATAATGAACATGCATTGCAACTTTTGATTAATAATCAGAATTTATTTATTAGTAGTTTTACCACATCCGAATCGAAACATGAAAGAAAAATACAAAATTTATTGATTTTTGCTTATTCTAGAAACATTTAAAAAGTTTTAGCAATTATATTGGCATTTACACAAAGAAGTATTGCCAATGCTGTCACAAAATCCACTTCCTTGATTATACTTTTGCGCACAGTTTTGGTTGCAACACTGAGCCCCACATCTATCGCTGCAAATGCCAGCTCCACCATAACATTTTTTGGGCTGCGGAGGCGATGGACCCTGTCCGCAAGGGTAATTGCACGTGCATAGTTGAAATTTGGAGTCACAAGCGCCTTTGGCCGCTGGTCCGTGTCTGGCCTTGCATCTCACGTCACATTGCTGACAATTACCAATACCCTCGATGCATGTATTTGCGTTTACCTTATTCTCAACTGTAAAAGAGTATACATTATTTGTTTTTTTTGTTTTTTTCTTAGTATATAAGGAAATTAAACCATTGGTGGAATCTACTACAAGTAACGGAAACGATCATATAATTGTGAAAATTTTGAGCTTTGTCAAAAATGAAGTATAATGATCGTGGTTTTCTTAAATGAGATTACAAATATGTGCCACTGTGCTAGGCAACCATGTTGAGGTTCATCTTTTGTAAGAAAAATTTATGATACTAAAACTGTAAAATTTAATGAAAATAAAATAATTTTTCTTAATGTTTTCAGAGTACGATTTACGGCCTCACTAATTGGAAAAAAAGATAGAAATAATACCGGAAGCAAGCATGATAGAGAAGATGATGAAAACCACAAGTGAAAGTGCCTTCTCCATATTTTCTAAGTTTTTCTTTTTTCTTTCTGAAAATTGGTTGAGACAATTAATGATATTTCAATGAAACATTTAAAGGGGTGTATTGGACTTCATATTTTAGAAGTATTAGTGAAATTTAGGATATTTTAGATTGGGGGAGATTTGAGTGAACTTCAAGATATTTGGTTGATTTATTAGTTTTTTTGTTTAATACATTATGGATTAGGTGAGATTTATTAGTAATTTGGGATTTTTCATGTTTAACATATTGTTTTTCAAAAAATATTCCCCTCCAGAAGTGGGATTTTTTTTCATCTCTATTTACAACTAAAAAGGTATCCAAAGACTCCCAAAATCAGTTTCAATATTTGTTTCCCAAAGAATTGTTGTTTTTTGAATAACAAGAGATTTGGTAATATTTTTAATTATTTTAAGCAAATTCTAAATTCAGTAACATAAGATTTTGAAAGACATTTTTGTTTTGTTTTACAGCTTGAAAATTCTTATTTGAATAACAGATTATTTAAGAAAAAAAATCAAAATCCTCCAAATTACTAGGTCCAATACACCTCCCTCAAGGTTTAGAACATTAGAATTCAAACTTCTAACTAATATTTCATTGGAACATTAAGTTGGTCTATATATAATGTACTAATGCCCCAAAATATTCTGGATCTCTAGTGGCATTCCACATTTCCAAGGCACAAATATCTTACTGGGCTATTTATGTTCGAGTTAGATAAAACTTTATGGGCTTCATATGTTCGATCCGTTTCGTATTAAAACCCAATTTTGAAATTAGATAATAGTTTTGCATAATTCCAAATTATGTAGCCAACTATATTAAATATCTTGAGAATACTCGATCAACACTTGTTCCGATTGTTTACTAAAACATTCACCGATCGAATCTGCTGTCATGTTTTAGTCAAAGAACACAAAATGTTTTTCTATTGTACTTGCGTAAATTTAGCACTATGAAATTTATTCACGCGGTGGTTGTAAATCTCGAGATTGGTATTATATTTTGGGTATAGAAAAAAAAAGAGAGAGCTCGATTGTGTAAAAAAAAAATGAAAGTATGGACACGTGGAAAAAGAACGTGAAAGGAAAGACAATGACAGATTTAAGTGTAATTGTGAATATGAAGAGGACACATGCATTGATGTTTCTTCACGTAAAGAAAGGCCTTCGAGTTGGCATTTCCTTGCCTCACGAATCTTTGTCTACCTCGTGCCTCTTTTTAATTCTCTTGTCCTCTTTTTTTTACTTTTTAAATCTATTATTTAAGAAAAATTATTTGTTTATTTTACATAAAAAATAGTATTCAAAGTGCCACAACGTTCGCTACTCTGTCGCTTCTCCTCTTTGACTTTTGTCACACTTGTTTCTGTCGATATCGTCTTAACTCAAGTACTCAACCATGGTTAACAATAGTTTTGTTGCAAAACCCTAAGTATTTTGTCCTAATAATTAACATATATATTATGATCGCCAGTTGATTAACTTGACTACTTTGATTAATTAAATGATTAATCCAAATCAAGACTACCCCATGTATCTCTCATTTTGCTGTTTGTTTTCTCTTATGATCTTGTTGGGATTGTGAATTCTGAACATGTGTGGTTCAAGAGTCAACTTCATACGTAGAGTTGTCACAATCACTTTTGATTAATGTAAACTCCTAAACTTTTGATTTATTCAGATATGCAATTAATTTATGTGTGTATCTATTTTTGTATACAATGTTCATACTCTCTCTTAAGCTACAATAATTGAGTTTTGGTTCAATTTATATTAACTCTAATCATGACATGTAACTGGATTTAAAATATCTCCCTTTCGTCTATTTACACATTTCATGATGTCCATCACTCTCAAGTCATATTCATTTTTGTATTGATGTCTAGAAGCGTCGTCAGATTAGGTCTGAGAGTGGACAAGTCATTTTACAAAAACATTTTTACAAATCTATCATGATTAAGACTTGAGATTGGAACATTATAGGACATTAGGTTGGAACAGAAAAAGTGAGTATGGTTTTATATAAGATTAAAGACTAGAAAGTAAAAAGGGCTAGAACTTTTGGTCTTTTTACATTAAATAAGCAGAGAAAAAGTGAGTTTAGAACTTCATTGACTTTGAGAACCGAGAAGCGAATATAGAGTACTTTCGTTGTACATTTATAATTAGTAGGTTGAAGATGATATGGAATTTTCGTTGTGTATACATTGGAATCTGAAAATCTTTTAAATATATATATAGTTTTGAGTTATAAATGAAAAGTGGGAGATCCAACTTAACTTAGGTGTTGAGGACTTTGTGTTTTGTCAAACATAGGATCCGACCGTTGTTTGTTGTGCATGTGCCTAGAGACATGACCCTCGCATCACCCTAACTAATTGTCTTCCAGATTTTTATTACTTTTCATACCTCTCAACAACTTATTGATCCCAAGAAACAAATAATGAAATATTTAAAGAAAAATCACTTTATATATTACATAATGAATCAAAGTAAGCAATGCAACCATGTTTGAGGCCTATTGGTTTATGCGTGTCATCACTAATTTGTAGACAAATTGAAGTGACTTTGACAAACATATCATAATTTGCCGTCTAGACTTTGGTTCTTATACCCTATTTGATCAATGAAGCTTTTCAAGGGAAGAAGAACCTATTTTATTTGCAAATAGATTGTGAATTGCATTTTGAAACTTACATAATCCAAAAAAGTGGAACTAAAATAAACAAATAAAAGAAAAAAAAAACTTAAAAGATTCAATCGTTGAGTTTTGACTTCCAAGCTCCAACAAAACACTCTGCCAAGTTATACTACAACGCTCTCACTTCCTTGTTCCGTCAGAATTGTCAATCTTCGAGCTGTCTTCAAGAACTCACTGCCAAAGATGAGTCAAAACACCAACAACTATTAGATGTTTTCTTTTACTTCATCATCAAAATAGTACGAAAAATATGACAATCTTGTCTATAATAAAAAAATGTACCTGAAAGGTTCGTTTCCTGCGTATTTGATGGCTCCTGATGCATCCCTATAGAGAACAGAGCTTAACATCTCAGACTTTTTGATTCCAAACATGTCAGAGAGTTTCCGACTCAATTCTTCGTATGAACCAAGAACCGATAGGTCTAAGGTTCGACCTACATCGTCTGACTCCATAAACACTTTACAATGCCCTGTTTCCAAACCTGATGCATCATGAACTTTCTTAGAGCAAGGTGATCCTTCATCTGACGAAGAAAACTCCCTTCCCGCAACGCCGTTTTGGTTCGACCCGCCTGATGAAATCTGCGTTTTCTCTATGTTTGCGGTATCCGTTGAGCCTTTTTCTGATAGCTGTTCCTCGGGTAGTATAAGCTTGCCGAACAATACAATATGGGACTTTTTAGATTTGGTATCATTGCATGGTGTTGTTCCCATTGTCAAAAAGCAAAATCCTTTTTCGTTTTTGGTATCGATGTTTCGGAGACCGAGAGAAGGAGAAAGTTGGAGAGAGGATGGAGGAGGAGGAGGAGGTGGTCTATTCAAGTAGTAATGGTGAAGATCCGAAGATGATAACCCGTAGTACTGATGAGCATTATGCCTGGCTCCCTGTAAACCCACGGGAACATTGTCCAGAACAGAGCTTAACGGGCTTGATCTAATAAGGGGATTGCTTGGGAATGAAGGTACTGGAATCGAATTGATCAGATTGTTGTAATCTGGATGCTGAGGTAGCCGCATCTTTTTCCTCGGTGGCGAAAACGAAGTAAGCGGGATCGGATGTACGTTTGATACCAATTCCACCAACCACGGGTTAACTCGCTTCACGTTTTGGAGTAAATCTGGCTCATCCCACGCCACCTGAAAACACAAAAATGCAACCTATGAGTCTATATTCTAACTTGAGCTAGAAGAAAATTTTGAGTGTTTGTTTACCTGTAGAAGCCGCCAAGGAGAGTTAGGCCAACGGATAGGATCAGAGACATTAACAGCTGAAACAGTCCCCATAAACCAACTTATCCGAGACGAATCCTCTGTCTCAAAAGCCATCTTAAACCTCATACCTGAGCACCACGGAATCCGCATGGCAGCTCGAGCATCTAATGCCTTGACACAAAACTCTGAAGTGCTAGCTCTCGGATAGTACACAACCTCAAACGGTCTTCCGCTAATAGCAAGAGTGGCTGCTTCTATAACAGATTCAGCCGTCACTTTCCCCTTCCTATCCGCAAGGGAACAATTACTTCTCCTCAAACTATTGCTTTCATCTTCCCTTAACAGAGAAGAGTAGCCGCAACTTCCACCGATCGGATTCCAACCCGCTGAATATTCGGGTCCATTACCTATCCCTCCTCTCTTAGCCCTCCTAATACCTACACAAAGATCTCCATTCTCCGCTCTCATGAAGACAATCGAATCTCCCGCCACAAGCTTCTTCTGGTTTACAAAATTACTCCATCCGGTTGTAAGAAGGTGACGCCGAGGCGTCCCTCTATAAATATGTCTGAACTTCCAAACATCACCATGAACATCCTTAGCAAGAATGGTCTGAACCGGCGGCTCGGCGTTATAATCCAACCTCGGGAAAATCGTCTCAGCGCAATAACGAGGAACAGAGAAACCCCCACCGTTATTAGCATCAGACTGAGTCAAAGTCTTAGCAAACGAAGGCGTTTTCTCACTATTACTCTCGAAACCGTTACTATCTTCACCATCACCATACTCGTGATCAACATACTCATCATCTTTCAAAGGAATCAATCTCAGTTTAGCGAAAACCTCGTCAGATTCAGCATCAGCCATATACTTAATGGCTAAAACACGACACAAAACCATGGGAGGAATAGGGAGATTACCGAAATCGACACAATCGTAAGCGTTTTCGGCGTGACCTTGAGGAAAGTAAAAGACTTTAGAGTTCATAGGAGGCATACGAACCATACCACCAGCACATGCATGCCATAGCTGAGGATCTAAACCTTTCTCTGTTCCACCTTTCATTGGATTCATCACATTTATCATATTTTTTGTGACCGTTTTTGCTGCAACAACAAATACAAATGTATCAGCTTTTGTTTGAGAACAGAGTAACCAAACAAAAGCACAATACAAATGCTTTTTATTTAGCAACTCAAGTCCTTTGTATCAGTCAACTTTACCTAACAAACGAAATTTTCCCGGAAAATAAAAATAAATAAAAAGATTCAAGAAAAACCGACAAAAAGGGTCATTTCAGATAGTAAGAAGATTTCAAATACCAAATCTCCGGAGAAAACAAAAAATACAAATTATAAAACTTCAAGAACGTTTTGAGGATATTTAGTTTATTAATCCATTATGAAATTAAAAAGACCACAAATTAAGAAAATTTAGTTAGATTAGATTTTCATAAGAGCAAGCTCACGATTGTGTTGTGTGAAGCAGACAAAGCAAAAAAAACATAGATCGGTCTGAAGTAAGAACAAGAACCACACAAAAGAACAGTAAACTAACAAAGTTAGATAGAACTAGTTAGACATGATGATCAAATCGAATCAAGCTAAACCAAATCAAATTCATATCGAATCGATTGAGAAAACCAAAGATGAAACAGAGAAAGATTAGGAGAGAAAATTTATGTAAAATTAGTTCAAACCTGAAACAGTGGCAGATCTGAACAAAATAGCGAAGATTCTGTGAAAAACCAATCTAGGTATAGAGAGAATCTGAAGATTCTGCAGCTAATTTCTGCTTCAGAATCGGATAAGGAAGGTTACACTTTTTGCACAAAGAAAATGGAAAAAGGGGTTCGTATATATGAAGGAAAGAGCTTTGGCTCTTCTGCAGAAAAACAAAACTAAAAATAAAATAAAAATAATATTATCTCTTTTTTCTCAACTTTCATTAACTCTTTCACATGTCTTTTTTATTATTATTTCTTCTCTAGTTAGTGAATTTTTTAGAAAATATTAATCCGGATTATTTTAAGTGTAATAAATTTTAAGCCTAAAAGAAGGTAACAATTTGGTAAGTCAAACCCTTGATTCCGGGCATAAAAATCGACAATATGGAGTGTGAAAAAAGAAGAGAATTAAAAAAAGAAATATCGACATACGAGTTAAAGAGTTGAATCGCGCACGTGACGGATCCGCACGTGTCGTCGGTGCTTCCGACATATCTCCTTGAAATCTGATTAGAAGCATCTAATTATTTAACAATTCAAGGCAAGCTAATTAACTCAGCCATTAATTGTTCTTTGAATAAACTAATTTTTACAGTTTGATTTGATAATCCCAATAGTTCATTGAATTATTTTTAACTTATTGTTTACGAAACACGATATTTTGTTGATAACCATGTAAGCAATTTGCTGTTGCTAACCATCTTTCTTTGTGTTTAAACGATGTAAAAATAAAATTCTACCTCGGGTTTTTATATTCCCGTTTGATTGGCCCAGACTAGTATTCTAAAATACATTATACAGCTGTATATATATATATATATTGTGTTGTAAATAACTATAGTTCTATTTTATGTTCTATTTGTATAGTATAATTATATGAAATACACAACTGCATATAGACGTATAAAGGCTGTACATGCAGCATATATATGAGGTACACATATTTTTAAAAACAAAAAACATAGTTTCGTGTGTTTTTCTAAATGGTAAGTGAAAGGAAGATTAAAATTATTGGTTTCAAAAAGGAATGAAGGGAGATAAACATCTAACTATTTATGTTAAAATTTACCAAAGTTGAAAAAAAAACTTAGAATTTTTTGCTTTTGATCCCATAGTTTTTTCGTAGGTTGCGAACCAATTCATAGGAAATCAGGAGACTTAGATAATCCTTTTAAAATATAATTTAAGGATCCTAAGAAAACATTTTAGAAAATTTCTCTGATATGACTATACCCTATATATCCAAATAAGATAGAGATACGACATACATATGTCAATCCTACATGATCGTAGCAAGGCTCAATAAATTTCCGCATGTGTCATTGTATTTTTTTGTCGTAAGAGTTAGCTTTCCAATTAATAATACCAAGAGTTTGATCTAGGCCATACGTAAACAAAAATCCAATATCCAATTATATACACAAGTATAAGAACCAAAATTTTCAAGATTGGAATTATGAAACTGAAATTATAATCTGAAATTATTTTAGATAACACTAAAATCTTTTAATATATGGGAATGTGATAATAAGAAAATAATAATTAACAATGATAATGAAAACATATTTAACCGGAGGACATATCACGTGTGAGTAACCATGGTTAAGTTTGAAGTGTGTCTGTGTATGTGTGTTGTTTGGTCAATACCACATACTTTCCTTGTCAATAGTTATTACGTGTGTCTCCATTTATGTTAATCCAGTAATAATTTACATGTCACAAGGGCAAATTCGGTATTTGAATCTTAAACCACCGGATCTGATCTAATTGTCCTCTTATTATTCCTTCAGATTTTGGTTACCACATTTGCATGTAATACTCCTTAGTGGTTACACCTTCTATGTTTATCGATGTTCCTCATGACCACAAGTGTCGTTAATAATGTAATTTAGATTTGGGCTAACTTTTGGAAAAACTTGGGCATGTGAACTCAATCTACTAATAATCATGTTATATTTTTAGGGGTTGGCAAACCACAATTTGGGATTTTGCGAGAACTGGACGAAACAAATTTCTTAAAAAGAAAAAATTATTTATAGACAGCAACGAGACATGACGGAAATGGAAATGCTCGCCAATATTTCTTGCTTGTTTTATTTTTCAATTTATACATTTTAGTTTGTTTGTTCCATTCAATTATTTGGGTTTATGGTTTTTATTTTATTCACATATAATGGATTTGATAAAAAATTTGAAAAATAGTTTGGACAAAAGAAAAAAAACAGAATGATAAAATAAAAGCTAAAAAGAGAAATGAAAGCTAAAAACAAGAAAGAGCGTAAATGAAAAGCGACCTATAAAGGAGAAGACATATAAAGACATGAAATTGGGATCAGACACAAACAGTCGTTATAGACATTGACTCTCTCTTGTCCTTTTCTTTCTCCCATTTTGTCTTCACAAAATAGTTTTTTTTTCCTCTTTTAAAATATAGATAAAGATATTTTAATCTGAAGTTGTATGTTTGTCCGAAAAAAAAAATCTGAAATATTAAGGCTTTTTAGTTTCAACTTGTACCCAACACAATTGGGCTGGGCCTGGTTACATTAACATGGCAAACTAAAATTTCCCAATCACATCTGTATCAATGTGAGAAGATTTACAACTCTTTTCTTTTCTTCTCTTCTCTACTTTATAAAAAACCATAAACTATGAAAACTGAAAAAGATTGTTCTAAGATTTTGTCACTACAGAGAGTCAAGAGAGACCTATAGTTTTGTAGAACACCTCTGCTTCAACTTCTTCAGCCAATAGATATTTAACTATTATAAGTCTCAGAAACCAGAAAGGTATATACAAACCACCTGCAAAAGATATTTCCTCCATTTAAGTAACCATCTTTTAATAGGAACCAAAACGAATGATATATATATCGATTAAGTGAAGTCACAAAAACCTTTTTGATCTCTTCAAGTTATAGTCCTATTGTATCATTGGTGAGGATGTCGGCGTTTGGCTCTGCGGTACCCGGTGGTTGGTTCTTTTTTATGGTTGTGTCTCTTCTTCCCCTTAGGACTGTTAGATGCAATTCTGTAAGTACTTTCTGATGCAACAGATTGAAACTTATAAGTAAAGTTTAGACTATTGTTGAATGATGTTCAAAGCTTACTTGGAGACTGCAGAAAGCAATTTGATGATGAATATAAGAGGGAATCCAATTAAAGCTGTGGCCTGTTGAAAATTTAATAGAAGAAGTGAGTGAGTTCGGATTTGTAGACTCTATAGATGGATAGAATGACCAGATGTTGTTGAAATCACATACCCCAACCCAAGCTAAGTCCATGGTAGCAACCGGTTTGGTGATCTCATTGTTCTTCAGCATTTCTTGAGCCTTGGTTTCAACAGAGTGAAGCTTATGAAAGTGTTACTCTAAGTTGACTTCGTAAAAACAAGGACACAATATGATGAATATACCTGTTGATGGTAGATTTTGGTTGAGTTAACCAACTTCTGAAAGCCATGTCTTACGTTTTCAGTATATGGCTCTAAGGCAACTTGTACTCTCTCCAAGTGTGGCTTCGTTAAGGTCATAATCCGGGTCGTGTACGGATGTGTATGTGTTCTGATCACCTAATATAAACAAAACAATGATCACAATGTTTTATGCAATGTTGAAGAGAAGCAGATGGAAATATATTAACCTCAAGATAGTAGTATGAAGCGTCAAATCCTTGGATGAGATGTGGTGTCAAAGCCTGCTTAGATGTATATAACAACTCGATGGACTTATCGGTTATATATTGAACTTTTGGTTCGAGATATATGGTTATTGTGACACATGCATCTTTGATGCTTGGAATCCATTGCTGAAAATAAAGATCAGATATCAGTATCAAGAAAATGGAAAAGTAAACAAGTGTGCAGTTAGAACAAAACTCACTGAGTTCAGTGTTTCAATGTGAGGCTCTGACCATTTCTGGACTTGCTCAATTTTCATCGACACCTGTTGAAGAAAGGATTTGTCTTTAAAGAAGAAATTGAAGACTTTCAGGGTAAATTGTGAATTGAAGACAAACCATTTGAAGAGTGGTATGAAGAGTTGGGCTAAGATGTTGATGCCATAGGGTCATCAGATATGCCTGCAAACATGAAAAGAAAGGGACTTGAGTTATCACTAGATTATGCGATGTTACACGCCTTAAACCTTTTAGAATTACCTGACTTTCAGTCGGGTTAAGACCAAGTTTAGACAAGAACCACCCATCGATCTGAACACAGGAAAAAAAAAAAAGTTACAGTGAACTCTACAATATGTACATCAAATCCTAGAAGTACCATATCTCTTACATTTTCAAGCTTTGAGCTAAGTTGTGCAACTTTCTTATCTGCTAATTCAGCTTCCACTTCGAGCCTTCTCTTGCGTTGCGTTTCCACTTCCCGTTTTAATCCAAATACCTGTCAATGCACAAGTGTCATAGAAAGACTGAATAAACGTAATGAGGCAAAAGGAACCACACAATTCAAACTACAAAACCAAACCTGTTTCTGTAGTTCATAAACCTTCTCTTCTACTTCACTCGCATGCTTTACCGGATTCTCAAACTATAGAGCATTAACGGTGACAACAGTTAATAACCAATTCAATCTTTCTTCTACATATTTTTAACAAATGACCAGAAGATGGATGAAAATCTCACTTGAGAAAAATCAATTTCACTCTCAAACAAATAAGGTTTCTCCCTGATATATAACTCCAAACCTCGGATTTTCTCTTCCTTGCTAAGCAATTCTTGGTTTTTCTCCTTGATGATTGATTCTTTAAACAACACACAAAGAAACAAAAAAAAAAGCCTCTCAATAGTTAGCAACCAAATCAAAGATGCAGCTATTGTAAAAACTAAAACGTCGTCAGCTTTGAAAAGTAACAAACGTTACACAAGTAATCTTCCCGAAACAGAACGAAAGCTGAAAATGTGAAACGTCTCTCTTTTGCAAAAAGGTTAAAAACAAGAAAAATTCGATTTCATATCAAAATTCAATGAACCGTTACACTCATTTCTACAGAATTTTCCAAAGCAATGCAGGTATGCAACAAATATCAAAAGACCTCTTCTCATATTCGCTACAGTTCTTCATAAACAAAACTGAAGAAATACCCAGAAAACAAAATTCAGCTAATCGTAGAGAAAGTTCAAAAAGGCTAAACCTTTACATTGACATTAACGCTCTAAATTTGCAGACTTTTGAAAGAAAACCTGGGAAGCTAGGCCCAAATCGAAAAGGGTAAGAGTGTTATGAACCGTACGAAGAGCAGAGACGGTGGATTTGAGTTCGTTAAGCAAATGGTTTTGATCTCCATTGCAGCCATTGTTCTCTGAGGAAGAAGAAGAAGCTTCTCCATTTCCAGTGAATGAAGCAATTTGGAGCGTTACGAGAAAAAGAAACAAAAGTAGCTTAAAAAACGCCATTATTGGAGACTGCAACAGAGGACTTTGCACAGTACGAGAGAAAGAGAGAGAGAGCGCGAGTCGCGAGAGAGAGACAGAGACTAACGCGTACCAAGTCAAATAAAGGGTCTTACTATCTTTTCTATAATTACATATTTGTCTCTTTACTTTTGATAAATTCTATAAACGGCCCAAATAAGTTTGTATAGATTTTGATGAAAAGGTGTCAATTGAAAAATATCTTATGCAAAACGCCTAATTTAGGCGTATCCGAAAAGTCCTAATTAGCCTTAATCTGACTCTTAAAATCTTAATGCAACTAAAACGGAAGGATATAAACTTATAATGTTAAAATATATGTTTTAATGGTCCATTGTGTAGTATTTTTCCTTTTACTTCACACGTTTTTGTTAAGAATTTCCTTCTTCTTTTTGCCATATATAGTTGCTTGTAAAAAAACAAATCTTGACTTTTTCTTAAACTAATTATTTTGCTGTAAATATAGATTTTTAATAAATAAATGATATTTAAAATAATTGTTTTCAGGCAAAACTATTATCAATGTTAGATTTATCTTATTCTTTTTAATCAACGTGGCTCTCTGTAGTTAATCAATAATTCACTGTGTAATTGTCAAACTGTAAATAGACCATTTCAATATAACTAAGAAAGAAAACTTTATATTTTCATTAGTTTCCATGTATCTCAACTCATTTAGAGAAAATAATATTTACATATTTCTTACTATAAAATACCAAAATATATCTTTATATTTTAATTTAAATATATCATTTTAATGAATTTTATCTTATAAATTTTAACAAATTTTTCAATTGCTGTAAAGAAAGATGACCTTTAATTAACTACTCACTAGATAGTAGAGGCGGTAAAAAAACCGTAAACGTATATTTAATTTGTTTTAGTAAAATTTAATTATAAACTGTTTACTAAAATGCAAAGTAATCAATAATATAAACTTTTCCTATTTTATGTTATTGTGTCACAATGTTTATAGCTTTAAATACGATTTATTGTACTATTATATTTTTAATATATGGTAACTTACCATATTCTCTCATTATACTTTATTGTACCGCTATCTATTATCGTATACTCTTATTTTTAAATCCGTAAGAAAATTTGATCGACTTAGTATCAATTTTTTTATAATAAAAAAGCTAAAATCATGTAACTTCTAATGTTCATCACCAATAAGGCACATAGTCTTGCTAAATACACTATTTTAGATTTATACCATCTACATTATATGTTTCTACTGCAATTCTACGGCTTCAACAACCCCATTTTCATCACTTCTTATTAAAACCACAATAATTTACGCACGATTTGATTAAAAAGCTTTAAAAAAAAAAGCTATATGACATTACATGACCTATGTAGTACTAATCTATTCGACACAACCAATAAATAATGCATTTTAATTGCCCCAATCCCCAACTTTCTTCTTCGTGACAAGAGTAGCCCACATGATTTTATGAAAGAAAAAAAAGTGTAGTCTAATACAAATTTAGTTACATACGAAATCAGTCGAATTTAATTATTGATATATAATCATAGAAACAAAGCTTATATTCTTTAACCCAATCACAAGCATATGACACAGGGGACCTAGACAGTAATAGAGTATCCAAATCTTAAACAATTCACCAGTCAATATTAATAATACAATAAAACTATATAATAAGATAGTAATAAATAAGAAATAAAAATAAATAAATAAATGAAAAACCTAGTTTTTGACGCAATAATAATAGAAGCGAACCAAACTTGGCCTCCTCTTCGCCTATAAATACGATATAGAGATTAGCGTCAAAAGAGTATGTAAATCGCAAAAACAACCAAACAAGGTCTTCTTCACACACTCTCATCGTCGTCACTTTTTTTTTTATATAACATAGTCTCGTTCTAGACCGTCGGATTATTTCTATTGGTCAAATCCAACGGTCGTGATCCAATTTGATTAGAAAGAGTCTCATCGTCTCTCAACCACCAGATTCTCTCGCTCGCTCGCTCCCTCGTCGTCGTCCTCTCTACGATATCGACCAACATACCAGATCTTCTTCGATCCCGCCTCCGTCGCCGTTGCTTTCGTTATTTTACTCAGCCGCCGTTTCCAACTGTTTTTAACTTTTTCTCGCCGGAGATTGAGATTGGGATTGAGATTTCTTTAGGGCATTTAGACGATCCGATTAATTTTAGAGACGAGGTTTTATCGACCCCCACCGACACCGTTAGTGGTTTGTTCTCTCAATCTCGATCCTTTGATTGTTATAATAACCTACCCTCCATTGATCTATCGTCTCTGATTCATTGGTTTTGTTTGTTAATTCGTCTGATTGCTATTTAAATTTTACTTCTTTTAAACAATTTTAGGTTGCAGCGATTTAAAGATCGTTTTTTTTTTCGTAATTGAATGTGATTCGTATTTGTTTCAATCAAATTTGCATTACACTGTCTATTGATTGTGGTTTGTGTTGGGTTTAAATTATGTCTGCAGAAGCTGGTGTCGTGAGAGGGGATAAGTCTTTTGATTTGTGTTATTGTGGGATTATACACTGTTTATGACTATACATACGAGATGGCTTCAGAAGGAAAATTGTTATTTGATCTTAATGAACTTCCTACAGAAGATGATGATGGCATTGATAATGTTAACTTCAATCAGCAGCCACAGGTGACTATCCCATCTTCTAACCCCAGTTCCTCTGCCTTGCTTGCTACACCGTCGTCTTCTCAAGATAATGTAAACAACAACCGAGTGTTCTCTCACGCGTCAACAGTTTCTGGTTTTCAGCCTTTTGTTCGCCCTGTAGCTGCTCAACATACGGATGTTGCAGTTGAAAGAAAGGTGGACGAGGGTTCTCTTGAGGAAGCAAAGGTTACATCATTGAAAGTTCCAAATGATGTTGGAGCACCTGAGAGAGAAGAAGGGGAATGGACGGAGTCGGAGGTTCCTGCCAATGATAATGTACATAGTAGTTCTGATTATTCTACAGTTACAGAGAAAGATAATGGCACTCTAGGATTAGATATCAACTCAGACTCGGCTCTTCAGAAGAAAAACGTCAATCATATTTCAGAAAGTAGTGGTAAAGATAGTGGATCTATAGATAGTCCTCAAGAACAGGGTTTAACGGTGAGGCCGAGAGAAACTAAAGGAGTTGAAGCAAGTCATGCAATCAAATGCGCAAATACTACTGTCAAAAGAAAGATGGATCATCAGAAAGAGACAATGTTGGGAAAGAAACGCCACAGGCAGACCATGTTTCTCAACCTGGACGATGTCAGGCAAGCTGGTCCTATTAAGACAACAACACCTAGAAGACAGAATTTCCCACAACCTGTCGTCACACGCACAGTTAGAGAATCTCGTGCAGGCCCTCCAACTGCTGAGCAAGCAGGCGGGGTTCCAGGGCATGTTGTATACCGGGATCAGAAACCAATTGACATTCCTAATGGTGGTATACATCCAGAAACATCTGAACCTAAGTTAGAATCTAATGGTGAATCACAATCCGGCTCCGCTGGTAAAACTAGGAGGATGAATGGGGAGGCAGGACCTTCTGCTGAGGCGACATCGACATCTGTGTCAAGGCAGGGTTCATGGAAGCAGCCAATAAATTCACGGCAGCTGAAGAGTGGTCATTCGTCAAATAGACAAGTTCCCTTGTGCAGTCAAACCTCTGCCGACTCCAAGTTTGGTAACAAGAAATTTACTTCGTTCAAGAAGCAAGCAACAAATAGTACCCAATACCAAGATACGTCTGTGGAGCGTCTTCTACGAGAAGTGACCAACGAAAAGTTCTGGCATCATCCAGGTATGTCCTATTAGTGTTTCTGCTTATGGAACGTGTGTTTGAGTGCTCCTATGTTTTCAATTAAGTTATCTTCATTTAAGGTAGGAACTTTTATGCCAATTATAATCTACTGCTCTGGTGCCAGTTCCATGTGTCCCGAATCATGGCTCAGTGAGAATCGTAATGGCCACAGGATTTGGAAGGTGATACGATTAAATCATACTTGTAAAAGTAGATGACAGAGCTCTTCTAGTTTGTGTTAAAATTTTTTATCTACTTGTCCTGTTTCATCTCTCAGTGCTCTGTAGTAAAAATTGTGTAGTAGTAGTTCTCATTCCTGGTACTTTATCTGCCTGCTAAGGCACTAAACACAGGGTAATAGAATAATCCATTGTCTTAGACATGCACTTAATGGTTCATTGTCGATGAACATCATTTGTTAGGTTGGCTCTTGGTGGCTTTAATCAGCTTGGTTAAAGAGGCTTTTGTGCTTATCTGAAACCTGAATGGTCTATAGTGAAAGTAAATATTGGACTTGGTAGGGGTTTTTATTGACATGCCTCTGGTCTGTTCTGTACACTTCTCACTGGAAAATTTGACTTGTATGGATGATGTTGATTCACTTAAACTTTTTCTTATGGCCGTTGGTCTCCCAATTATGGTTGTCTTTTCTGCCTTATCTCCCATAGTGTAATTGACTCTTTTGCATAAATGTTTCTTTTATATAGAGGATACTGATCTCCAGAGTGTTCCTGAGCGGTTTGAATCAATGGATGAGTATGTTAGAGTGTTTGAACCTTTACTTTTCGAGGAGTGTCGGGCACAACTTTACAGTACATGGGAAGAATTGGCTGAGGCAAACTCATACATGAAGGTCAGAATAAAGTTCATCGAAAGAAGAGAGAGAGGTAAACATCCCTATTACCTTAATTCAAACTTGTAAAAGCCTCTGGGCAACAATGTTAACTCTCTGCTGACTGTTCTCTTGTTACCTGACTGCTAGCCTTTGTTTTGATCTGGTATAGGATGGTATGATGTGATACTTAACTCAGTAAATGAATGTAAATGGGCTTTCAAGGAGGGAGATGTTGCTGTTCTATCAAATCCTGTGCCTGAATCAGGTGTGGTGGAACTTGTAGAATGTCTGGTCGATTCGTATATTGCTGGTGCTTCTCTGTATATTCTGTAATGTTGTCGTTTTTATGTTTAGAAGGAGAGCATGATGATGTTGGGCGTGTAGCTGGTACAGTTAGGAGATATATACCGGTTGATACTCGAGATCCTCATGGAGCAATTCTCCATTTCTATGTTGGAGATGCTTATGACTCTGGCAGGTACATGCTTTTTCATATGTTTAATTATTTAGCTATTAATACCATGTCTGAGTTTCTACCCATTCTTACTGGAAGTAATTATTTCCTGCCTCTCATTTCTTTACTTTTTAATTTTCTTTACCAGCAAGATTGACGACAATCATATTTTAAGGAAGCTTAAACCCAAGGAAATCTGGCATCTGACTGTGCTTGGTTCGATTGCAACCACACAAAGGGAATATGTTGCTTTGCATGCGTTTTCCCAGCTTAACCCACAGGTTGGTTTTGTTTTCTCCAACAAATATTTCATATATGCTTTCAGTTATGCTGACGCTGTTGAAACTCATATATCCTTCAGATGCAAAATGCAATTCTCAAGCCTAGCCCAGAGCAGTTTCCTAATTACGGGGAGCAGACTCCTACAGTGCCCGATTGTTTCACTCCGAGCTTTGCTGGCCATTTACACAGAAGCTTTAATGCTCCTCAGTTGGCAGCAATTCACTGGGCCGCAATGCATACTGCAGCTGGTACGAGCAGTGGGGTAAAGAGGCAAGATCCATGGCCATTTACTCTTGTTCAGGGCCCTCCAGGAACAGGCAAGACACACACAGTTTGGGGAATGTTGAATGTTATCCATTTGGTTCAGTATCAGCAGTATTACACTTCCTTGCTGAAGAAATTAGCTCCTGAAAGTTATAAACAAGTTAATGAGAGCAGTTCAGATAATATTGTGTCAGGGTCTATTGATGAAGTCCTACAAAACATGGACCAGAATCTATTTCGTACGCTGCCAAAACTGTGTGCTAAACCAAGGATGCTCGTTTGTGCTCCTTCAAATGCTGCGACCGACGAACTTCTCTCACGTGTCCTTGATCGTGGTTTTATTGATGGGGAAATGAGGGTTTATCGCCCTGATGTAGCTCGAGTAGGTGTTGATACCCAAACGAAAGCTGCTCAAGCAGTTTCTGTGGAGCGAAGAAGTGATCTGCTACTAGCCAAGTCCCGTGAGGAAATTCTAGGACACATACACAACCTTAGAGTACGAGATGCTCAGCTATCTCAAGATATTGCTGGACTTAAAAGGGAACTTACTGCTGCAGCGTTTGCTAACCGTTCTCAGGGATCTGTTGGCGTTGACCCTGATGTTCTTATGGTTAGAGACCAGACAAGAGATGCAATGTTACAGCGTCTTTCTGCTGTTGTTGAAGCCAGAGATAAAGATCTTGTTGAAATGTCTCGCCTTCTTATTGTTGAGGGAAAGTTTCGAGCTGGTACTTCTTTTAATCTTGAAGAAGCTCGCGCAAGTCTTGAGGCAAGTTTTGCAAATGAGGCTGAAATTGTTTTTACAACCGTATCAAGCAGTGGCCGTAAACTGTTTTCTCGTCTTACTCATGGCTTCGATATGGTGGTCATCGACGAGGCTGCCCAAGCTTCTGAGGTTGGAGTTCTTCCTCCCCTTGCGCTTGGTGCTGCGCGATGTGTACTTGTCGGTGATCCTCAGCAGCTTCCTGCTACAGTTATTAGCAAAGCTGCTGGAACCCTTTTATACAGTAGAAGTCTCTTTGAAAGGTTTCAGCTAGCAGGTTGTCCAACTTTGTTGTTAACTGTTCAATATAGGATGCATCCTCAAATACGCGACTTCCCTTCAAGATATTTCTACCAAGGACGCCTTACGGACAGTGAAAGTGTTTCCACTGCTCCTGATGAGATTTACTACAAAGATTCTGTCCTTAAGCCTTACCTTTTCTTTGATATCAGCCATGGACGGGAATCCCATCGAGGTGGATCAGTATCTTATGAGAACATTGATGAAGCTCGCTTCTGTGTTGGGGTGTACTTACATCTACAGAGAACTCTGAAGTCTTTGGGTGGGGGTAAAGTCTCTGTTGGGGTAATTACCCCATACAAACTGCAGTTGAAATGCCTGAAAATTGAGTTTGGAAATGCTTTGAGCCAAGATGAACTGCAAGAGATTTATATCAATACTGTAGACGCGTTTCAGGGTCAAGAACGTGATGTCATAATCATGTCATGTGTGCGTGCTTCTAATCACGGGGTTGGCTTCGTTGCTGATATCCGGCGGATGAATGTTGCTCTCACCCGTGCGAAAAGGGCTTTATGGGTATGATGTCTCTCGATGCACATACATATTGTTTTGGTTAAATAGGTCTGGTTTCATTGTTAAAGTTTCTATGTCTCGTTTTTCTTCAACAGGTGATGGGAAATGCATCTGCTCTGATGAAGTGCGAGGATTGGGCAGCATTGATCACTGACGCCAAAGCAAGGAATTGTTTTATGGAGATGGAGTCTCTTCCCAAGGATTTCCCGGTTCCAAAGGTACCTAGCTTTATCCCAAAAGCACCTAATGCTAGAGGTTTCAGATCAGGTGGGCCAAGAACCAGATCCATCGATATGCACCCTGAATCCAGGTCAGGGACACCATCAGAAGACGACAAGAAGCTGAGCACAACAACATTTCCAAGAAATGGAAATTCTCGAAGGGAGAACTCAGTTGATGATTCTGACCCGCCCGGGGATAGATATAGAGATGCTTGGCAACATGGGATCCAAAGGAGGCAAAATTTTGGACGGCCTTTAGGGAGAAGAGATTAATTTATAATTCCAACTGGTCCTGAACATCATACACTGGTGGAGATACTATGTTACTTGAGATCTCAGAGCATCCGACCTAGCTCATGGTTTCACAGGGTCAATACCACGAAAGGGTGACTCGAAGTCATGAACTGTTGAAAAGAGGAATGCTTGAAGGCTGTGTACGTCAAAGGGTAACATGCTCACCTGATTTGTGCTGGCGAAAGATGATTCATGCTATTTCTTTCAAAGAACTGGCGCTCTTCTGCTCCCAGATCGCAGACCTTCTTGAAGAAGCATGTCAGGTTCTTTGTGATTCATATAAATCTGAAACGGATCAGTTGGAGACTACACTGTATAATCCAAGGTTGAATCCACTTGAATGAAGTCAGAAGCTGCTAATAAGCCTAAGAGCTTGACTCTTTTACAGGAACTATGAAGCAACTCCTGCATTGTCAAACACTGTTATTCGGTGCAAACAACAAAAGAATGATTAGTCGACAGGTTCACAGACGTAGGAAATGGCATTCGAAGGTAGTGTATAGCGAATGGGGTTGGGAAGATTTGTTTAGTCTGCAAAATTTCTTAAGAATATCACCATACCACACTGGCTAGTTCACTGTGTTAGCGCTTTGTACATAACACCATATCTATAGTTATGAAACTTGGTTCTTTTTTTCCTTCATTCAATTTGTTGTCCTATTTTGTTAATCATATCTGATCAATGGAGACATATATTCTTTAACAGCCAGTTACTCTTAACTGTTTGTGCAAATATCTCTCTAGCCGATGATAACAGGAGAAGATTGAAAGATAAGACTACAAAAGGATCATTCACATTTCCTTGATGAATCACATGGTTTCTAGATCAACATCATCCTTACTGATGATTGCAAGAAGAAAGGTTAGGAGTACAAAATATAAGTGAGAAGCTAAAGCTATTCAATCACAATCTCTTTCAAGGTTCCAACGCCATGAGCCCTTGTGTGGTGGTGATCGTGACTGCAACTCTCTTTAGCGTAGCTCCTACAACAGTTGCTGCCATGGTGGCACCTCTCTCTGCTGCTACAGTTAGACTTGCAATGGCTATCGCTCTTCACTTTCAAGCTAGTTATCGCGAGATCAGCAGGACTTGAACAAAAACCATTGACCAAGACTTTCAGTTCCTCTTTCGCATCCCCCTCCAGATTGACCAATGTTGAAGAACCTTCGTGTTTTGGGCCAGTTCCAATGTCCAGGCCAGATGGCTTGTCATGACAGCTTTGTTGCAACTCGTGTTGGTGTGGCTGTTGACTCTTGCCACCACAACACCCTGAGTCCAGGCCAGATGGCTTGTTATGACAGCTTTGTTGCACTTGCACCTCGTGTTGGTGTGGTTGTTGACTCTTGTCACCACAACACCCTGAGTCATGGCCATGTCCTAAATCAACAGGTTCTGCACAACAGCTCTTTTTCACAACCGTTACATTGTCTTTCTGTTTCGTCTCACAACAACCAGAGTGACTATGGTCCGAACTGGCTTTAGCTGGTTTCATCGCTTTCTCTTGAGTCTTCGTTCCACAACAGCCCGGCTTGCAATGCTTATCACTGATCTTTGGTAATAAGCCTGCTTCCATGTCCCCAGCAGCATCACCTTCAAGTTTCTCCGCGATTAAAACCGAGGAAGAAGAAGACTCCCTATAACATTTGTTTCCAGTTTTATGTTTATCACTGAGCAACAACATGCTATTAAGGATCACAAGCAGACAAGTTCCTACATCTGCAAGAACAGCTGCCCAAATCAGCGGATGACCAGCAAATGCCAATGCAAGAATAGCTCCTTTCATAGTGATTGATATGACCACATTCTCCACCACTTTCCTTTTCGCTCTTTTTGCAAGCTTTATCGCCTGCGGTATTCTTCTGATATCATTGGACATCAGAATTATATTACCAGTCTCTGTTGCAAGTGCAGAGCCGGAAACACCCATTGAGATACCAATATCCGCTGTAGCTAAAGCTGGTGCATCATTCAACCCGTCCCCTACCATAGCCGTTGGCCCTTCTTCTCTCTTTAACTGTTTTATGATTTCAGATTTATCTTCTGGAAGAAGCTCTGCTCTAACAATATCCATAGCATTTCCTAGCTGTGGGTTCATATAACATTTAAGTTTTCATTAGTGTGATTTACTAAGTTTCAAGAGAAGCATCACACTCATTAAAAAAAAAAAGGATTGCTCACCTGTTCTTGAGCATGCATTGCAGCGGCATGATTATCTCCGGTAAGCATTGCAATCTTAATTCCCAACGATTTCAGTTCTTTCATGGCTTGAGCTACACCAGATCTACAAGCATCTGAGAGATTGAAAACACCAGCTAGTGTTTCTCCAACATATACATATCCAATTGTCTTTCCTCCTTTAGTATCAACATCAATATCTGGAACTGTATACATGCACCAAAGCAAAGAACCATCAGAGACTAAAGAAAGACCAAAAACCTTAATGCATAAATTTTGATATGTACCTGATAAACACCCAGCTCTAGAAGCAATCCTTTTGTTACCGATATAGACTTCTTTACCATCAATCTTCCCATAAATCCCTTCTCCTGGAAAGTTCTGGTAGTCTTCGACCGCTTCAGGCTTAGGTTCAACAGAGACAGATCTTGCATAGTCCACAACTGCAGCAGCCATTGGATGGCTTGACTTGCTCTCAGTGCTTGATACCCTGATACAAGTCATATTTCTCAATTCTCAGACAAGTCCACAAAACCACAAGTGTCTTTAGTAAAGTATTAAAAGGTTAGAAGAGATGTTTCACCAGTAAAGCAGACTCTGCAGGCTTATATCTTCAGAAAGTGACTGGAAATCCATGACGATGAACTCACCTCTAGTGATAGTCCCGGTTTTATCAAAAGCAACAATCTTGATCTTGGCTAAGGTTTCAAGGTAATCAGCTCCTTTGATCAAAAGTCCTGATGTGGCTGCCTTTGTGAGTGCACAGAAAGTGGCTACTGGTGTGGAGAGGATAAGTCCACAAGGACAAGCACTTACTAACACAACTAGTGCTAAGTGAACCCAATGTTTCAGGTTGTGAACCTTCAATGCAAATGGGATAGCCACAAAACAGATTGATATCAGGATGATCGCTGCATACAAGCAAAAAGATTTAAGGTCTCAATCAAGAACAAAAAAAGTTGTAATGAAGAAAAAAAGTCAGGTGCTGATACTAACCTGGAGTATAGTACTTGGAACATTTATCTATAAATCTCTGAGTTTCGGTTTTGCTGTTCTGAGCTTCTTCTACAAGTTTTGCCATCTTCGCAACCACGCAATCCTCAGCTAGAGCAGTGGTGTTCACAGTTATGTAACCTTGAAAAACAGAGGAGCTGGAAATATCAAACATTGAAGGTAAAGGTCATAAGAAAAAAGTGTAACGCTTGAGCCTTTTTTATACCATTTAGATTGATGGTTCCAGCCCAAACCGTCGAATCTTTCAGTTTAGGCACGGGGAATGCTTCACCGGTCAAAGTTTTCTCATCAACTTCACAGTTTCCATCAACAACAACTCCATCAATTGGTATGGTTTCACCAGCTTTGACAGCTATAACTGTGTTAGTCTTGAGTTCATCCACTTCAACTTCTTCTCCAGTCTCTGCAATCACGGCCTTTTGTGGAGCTAAACTCATCAAAGACTGCATCACTGCACTTGCCTGAAAATGTAAATAAATACTTGAGCACTAACAAAATCTTTGACGCATGAATCAAAAGAGATGGGAAAAAGGTGCAAAACCTTATAGCTAGCTCTAGATTGGAGCCATTCAGCGATTGTGAACAAGAAGACAACTACTGCAGCTTCTGTGTAATCTTGCATGCCAATTGTTGCTCCCACTGATTGAAACAAAGGAAGAGCATCAAGTGAGCTATTAAATCGGATTTGAGTAATTATTTAATCAATTTTCCTTAACATATTTTAGCTGCAACATGATCAAGAACTCTTGAACAAGATACTATAACAAAAAGTTGTAAACATTATCTAACATAAAAATATTTCAAATCTTTTTTTATTTTTTGATTTCTCTTTTGGTCTCAAAGTAGCATAAAAATGCCAAATGCAGAGCAAAAGACACAAAAAAAAAACTACAGAACAATTGCTTTGTGTTGACCATAATATGTCTAAATTGACCCATCAAAATATTATAGACACATACTTATATCTACTGTAGCCATTAGTATATATCTTAATATTGACCTTAATTAATATTGTGAGAAATGTGATCCATATCATATAAATTGGAGAGTGACTCCCTAAAGCCTATTCGAATTTTAGCTTGAAAGGAGTTAAAAAAGAAGAAAAAGATTACCGGTTACAACAACAAGAATGTTGATGTCGATTCTAAACCTTGCAAGAGATGCTACAGCTTTGGCTAATATCGGATAAATGCCAGCGACAACGGCTGCGACAGCGAGCCAACGGAAGGGAGAGTAAAGGTATTTGAAGAAGGAGAGGAGGAGAAGTATGCCGGAAACCACCGCAAAGGGACTTGGCCATTTATTCTTGAAATTGGTTTCTCCGGTTACCCTCACATTTGCTTCTAACTGTGCTTGGTTCAGTGCTTTAACTGCAACAATTATAGCATTTATTAGGAAAAATGATAAAACGTTAATTATGTGAAATGTGATGCGTTACGTAAAAACCCACCTTGTCATTACATTAAGTTAGGACACAGAACAAAACAAAAACAAATATTCGGAAGATGTTAAATATTTTGAAGTGTTATGTAAATCTACGTAGATGACAAAAAAAAAAAACAATCTACCTAAAATTTTAGACTCAACCTAAAGACTAGACTAACTCTTTTATTTTTATTGCAAAAATATTTATTTTATGATAATCTTCCCTATATTGGATATATAAAAGATGATTAAAGGAATAAAATACTAATAGAAGTAGAGATGTAACTCAATAAAATACCTACATAAATACAAATAGATGTATGTAAATGTTAATTGTAGAATTAAATGTCTGAAAACGACGTTTGCGTTTTGCAACAGCGACGGGAAAAGCTTTATTAAATTAGCCACAGAGAAGCTTTTACCGATTTGGAACTGCGAGAGGATGAGAGTGTCGTGGACGACGATGACGGTTCTTGACGGAACAATAACAGAGAATTCTTTAACACCGTCCATGGAATTGAGAATATTCTCGATCAACGGAACCTCCGATGTACAGCAAATTCCAAGAACATCGAAGTAACTCTTGGTCATCTTCTTCGACGCCATTCTTGTTTAAGGATTCTGCAAAAAAAAAAAAAAAAAAAAAAAAAAA
>Ga0041059_1000037_pt1 | contig 57590 bp, 53 predicted proteins | sample AraColnosormetaG_FD_56232 | JGI IMG/M metagenome (GOLD analysis project Ga0041059, IMG submission 56232) | Arabidopsis roots microbial communities from North Carolina, USA - Col MF nosort | ecosystem: Host-associated > Plants > Roots > Unclassified | place: USA: North Carolina | collected...
TTTTTTTTTTAATATGTGTGTCACAACTTTAAATAAACACACTTATTTATAAACGGATAGAGTATTAATGTCTATTTCCTAGTTATTTTGTTAATCATTTCCAAAAATAAAATAAAATAAAAGCTTTGTTAATTAAATCTAATATTATGCACATTGTTTGGTAATTAAATAGATTTTGTCTGATAAACGTCAGTGGATTAATAGAAAAAAAAATGTTATCTCATAATCACAGACACACGTGAATATACACATATGTGGAGATTGGAATTTGCAATTGTCACCAAAGAGAATCTTTTAACTTTTGATTTGGTTTTGATAGAGAGATGAAGCCAGCAGCAGCAACAGTGACTGGTTCGTCGTTACGCTGCTTGAGTGCTTTCTCGAGTTGGCTTCTCCTACCCAAAAGTCTCCCTTATACATTTCTCAGTGATTGAGTTTACTTTGCCAAAGCTCCAATTTTTGGGTCTTTTTGGAACAATCACGAAGCAAAAGTGTAATCCTTTTCTTTCTTCTTCCCCCCCTAATTCATCTCTCTCCTCTTCTCTGTTGCTTTGGGTCTTTTAGGATCACTAAAGCGTAATTGAACTTTAGTAAAGGTTTTAGCTTTTTGGAACCTTATAAAATCTCACTTACTTTGAGTGGCTTATAAAAAAAATAGGCCCCTTTTTTTATTCTACTGGTCAATTCTTGCTATTCTGCTGATAATTGTTGCCTTGGTTAATGTTTTGAATTTGGGCATGAAAGTGTGTGTTGCATAGACTTTTCAAAAGTATTTAAGTAAATGCTTCTTTGTTGTTTTTTTCCAGTTTGAGAATTCAAGGTTTGAGTGAAAAAGAGATGGGTTTTGAAGCCTTGAATTGGTACTGCAAGCCAGTTGCAGACGGATTTTGGGAAAAGGCAGTGGATGGTGCGTTTGGAGCCTACACGCCTTGTGCCATTGACTCACTAGTGATGCTTGTTTCTCACTTTGTGCTTCTGGGTTTGTGTTTCTACCGGATATGGATCATCTTTCACAATACCAAAGCTCAGATATATGTTTTGAGGAAGAAGTACTATAACTGTGTGCTAGGGTTATTGGCTTGTTACTGTGTTGTTGAGCCTGTACTGAGATTGGTCATGGGGATTTCACTCTTTGACATGGATGAAGAAACTGATTTTCCTCCTTTTGAGGTGATTTCGGAAGAGTAGCTCTGATTCTTAATCATATATGGTCGTCTGGAGATTAAACTCACATGCCCTTCTTGTTAAAATGAAAGCTCAAGAATCAGAAGTAAAGTACGATTATGGTGTTATTCATTGACAGGTTGCATCTTTGATGGTTGAGGCATTCGCTTGGTTCTCCATGCTTGTTTTGATCGGACTCGAAACCAAACAATATGTCAAAGAGTTCCGGTGGTACGTGAGATTTGGTGTTTTATATGTTTTGGTTGCTGATGCTGTGCTGCTGGATCTTGTGTTGCCTCTCAAGAACTCAATCAATAGGTTTGTTATTGTATATTTCAGATAAATGAAATCAATTGGGGTGATTTGACGTTGAATCTCAGGAGTTCTAACATATTCTTGACTAGGGAAATTTTTTTGGGCATTGGTTGGTAGCTTTAGCTGTGAAGTTCATAATAAAGTTTCCTCTATTTCTATTGCAGAACTGCCCTATATCTCTTTATCAGTTCAAGATGTTCCCAGGTTTGTTAGAACAACGTCCTCCTTACCTATAAGCTTGCAATTTATTGTTCTGAGAACTTGCATCCAAAAGCTTCAAACTTACAGGCCTCACTGCTTAAGTATTTCATTTGTTTTCTGTTGCAGGCTCTTTTCGGAATTCTTCTTCTTATTTACATACCGGAACTGGATCCTTATCCAGGTTACCATATTGTAAACAATGAACCGTTAGACAATGTTGAATATGATGCACTTCGAGGGGGAGAGCACATATGTCCCGAGCGACATGCCAGCATATTTTCCAGTAGGTAGCCCCTGTATTAATAAACAAAATTCATCGAATGCTCAGTCTATTGGCAAATGATTTTTGTTTGGCAATATATATAATAGCCATGAAGACTGTAGAGTATATTAGCTCCAATGTTCCATGATTTCTTATTGTTCCACTGATTTGGATTTCTTGTCTTAGGAATATACTTTGGTTGGATCACGCCGCTTATGCAGTTAGGCTACAGAAAACCCATAACAGAGAAGGATGTTTGGCAATTAGACAAATGGGACCAAACAGAAACTCTGATCAAAAGGTACAGAAGTAGTGCTAAGTTAGTTTAGCTTCTTCTTTTTTTGTGGTGAATGTTTTGTTTAGAATCAAGAACATTCTTATTCACTGGATAAGTTATTTGACAGATTCCAAAGGTGCTGGACTGAAGAATCACGGAGACCTAAGCCATGGCTTCTCCGAGCACTAAATAATAGCCTTGGTGGAAGGTAAAAGCTAATGTTTTTGTCTATAATTTGTCTATTCCACTGTACTAGTTTTCTTTAAACCCAGACAATATAATTAGTGGCACTAATTTTCTCTTTTCTGTCTTTGTAGATTCTGGTTGGCTGGTATTTTCAAGGTAACTCGTGTTTCTCTCGGTTGGTTAATTAGAACCCAAAAAAGCTCTTGATTGTTATTCTCCCGTGCATCAGGTCTGACCTGCATTCACAGTAAGTTCAGTTCTGTATTTGACAACTCTTAAGCAATTTATACATCATGTTTTAGCGTTTTGTAGATTGGAAATGATCTTTCTCAATTTGTTGGACCGGTTATACTGAGCCATTTATTACGGGTAAGCTCTCTCTCTCTGCTCATTCCTTGCTAAAAAATATATTGCATAGTTGTCTTTGGCCCGTGACTTATGTTTCACACGTACTCAACTGTCATTACACATTTTTTGAGGTTTTATATATACATTATAGCTTTTAAAACTGAGATACATGAGTGATTCTTATCTCACATTTTCAATGACTGAAAATTTGTGAGCATTTTGTAGCATATACTTTGGTTTTTTGTTGCATCTACATTTTTATGGCCCATGATTTCTCTGACCTGATCCCGTGCTACTCTGGTTTATTGAATCTAACTTTAACAAATCATGTTATGTAGTCAATGCAAGAAGGTGATCCAGCTTGGGTTGGCTATGTCTATGCTTTCATTATATTCGTTGGTGTGGTATGTATGACAAAATTTGTCTCTGATCTCTAACTATCATGTATAATTTTCTCATCATTTTATTTCTCATATTGTTGATTTTCTTGTCAAAACCATTGAAAAGCTTTTCCATTTCGATTTTGCTACAGACACTTGGAGTGCTTTGTGAAGCCCAGTATTTTCAGAATGTTTGGCGGGTGGGATTTCGGTTGAGATCAACTTTGGTAAAATTCTGTGAAACTTACATTTCTCTCCGACTATTATAATCATTTAGTCATGTTTATTCTTCTACTAAGTATACTAATTTCCCTGTAGGTTGCAGCTATATTCCACAAATCTTTAAGACTAACTCATGAAGCTCGCAAGAATTTTGCATCTGGAAAGGTCACAAACATGATAACTACAGATGCTAATGCACTTCAGGTATACTTAGGTTCAGTTAAACTGGTTTTGCATAACTATGGATTTGTAACTGCTAAAATAGTCTCCTTATTTTTTACAGCAAATATCACAACAGCTCCATGGCTTATGGTCAGCTCCCTTTCGCATCATTGTGTCTATGATTCTGCTCTATCAGCAACTAGGAGTTGCTTCGCTTTTTGGTTCATTGATTCTGTTTCTCCTAATTCCTCTCCAGGTATTTATTTGGCTTCATTCTGTTGTTTTATCTATTTTGAAATTGTACAAGTTGTGTTAAATGCATATCTTTCTTGAAAAACAGACTCTGATTATAAGCAAAATGCGGAAACTGACTAAAGAAGGACTCCAGTGGACTGACAAAAGAGTCGGTATTACGAATGAGATTTTGTCATCCATGGATACTGTGAAGTATGATTGATATTTTTAAAAGTATTCACTTTTCAGCTTTTCTGAATGGCGCATTCTTAAAGAAGTTATTCTATAACTTTTTTGGAATTTTTGCAACGTTGTTAGATGCTATGCATGGGAGAAGAGCTTCGAGTCCCGGATTCAAGGAATTAGAAACGAAGAGCTCTCATGGTTTCGTAAAGCACAGTTACTATCAGCTGTATGTCTCCTTATATTTGAATTTGTATTGCCTGTCATTTCTTGTAAGCACTTAGTTTTGTATATGACTTAGGTAAACTCAGATTTACCTTTCTTCCACTTTTAACGATTTATTCCTCTTGCAGTTTAATAGTTTTATACTGAATAGCATCCCGGTAGTTGTGACTGTGGTTTCATTTGGGGTTTTCGTTCTGCTTGGAGGAGATTTGACACCAGCAAGAGCATTCACATCTCTTTCTCTCTTCGCAGTTCTAAGATTTCCTCTTAACATGCTACCAAATCTACTAAGCCAGGTTATTTTAACAATCATCTTACTGGTCTGCATTTGATCCATCATGTGCCAATGAATTTACTCTTCATATTTAGTTATCCTCTTTTGCTACTTCTCTACTTAGGTTGTCAACGCAAATGTTTCACTACAACGCATTGAGGAACTACTTCTAAGTGAAGAGAGAATTCTAGCACAAAACCCACCTCTTCAACCAGGAACTCCAGCCATTTCAATTAAGAATGGATACTTTTCATGGGATTCAAAGGTGAATCCTCAAAATATTTCCTCTTGTTTACATTATGTTGGAATGCAATATTAGCTTCTGCAATGCTAAGTATACATGACATTCTGATCACAGTGTTTGCTCGAATATTTCCCAGACTACCAAGCCCACATTATCCGATATCAATTTGGAGATACCCGTGGGCACCTTGGTTGCCATTGTAGGTGGAACTGGAGAAGGTAAGACGTCACTTATTTCGGCAATGCTGGGGGAGTTATCTCATGCTGAAACCACAAGCGTTGTTATTAGAGGCTCTGTAGCTTATGTTCCTCAAGTTTCGTGGATCTTCAATGCCACTGTGAGTCGCCTATACTTCCTGCTTGCTCTGAAAACAAAAACTATTTTATAGCTTTAAGTACCTTTATTTTCATTTGGTCAATTAGTTAGGCACTTAGGCTGGAAGTGTCCCAATACAAGTGCCTATGTATTGCAGGTGCGTGAAAACATTTTATTTGGGTCAGATTTTGAGTCTGAAAGATATTGGAGGGCTATTGATGCGACTGCCTTACAACACGATCTTGATTTGCTTCCAGTTAAGTGGAATGAAAGGTTTACACAACTCAGTAATTGATATGATTTTTCTTACTAACTTCCTGAATTTGCTTATTCAGGGCCGTGATCTTACTGAGATTGGAGAACGTGGGGTGAATATTAGCGGAGGGCAGAAGCAGAGAGTCTCAATGGCTAGGGCAGTCTACTCAAATTCAGATGTTTACATATTCGATGATCCTTTGAGTGCATTAGATGCTCATGTTGCTCACCAGGTATTCTAATGGTTGATTTATTACATAAATGATAACCTCTTAATGCTGATATTAATGTTTGTTCAGCCATTTCATCTATGAGGAATCCGCATGATCATCCACTGTATTAGAATTTTAGTTCTCAGTAATTTTTTTAGGTACATCTGACGACAGACTTCTCTGAATCACAAGTAACAGGTCTTTGATAGCTGCATGAAGGATGAGCTAAGGGGGAAAACAAGGGTTCTTGTAACAAATCAGCTACATTTTCTTCCTTTGATGGATAAAATAATTTTAGTCTCCGAAGGAATGATTAAAGAGGAGGGAACCTTTGTAGAGCTGTCAAAAAGTGGGATTTTGTTCAAGAAACTAATGGAGAATGCTGGAAAAATGGATGCAACCCAAGAGGTCAATACAAATGATGAGAACATTTTGAAGCTGGGTCCTACTGTCACGGTTGATGTGAGTGAAAGAAATCTTGGCAGTACCAAGCAAGGGAAACGGAGAAGATCAGTGCTCATAAAGCAAGAAGAACGGGAAACTGGCATCATTAGTTGGAATGTTCTGATGAGGTACTTTACCTCACCATTTTTTTATGGCTACAAAGAGATCAACTTTGATCGTTCAACCGAAATGAAAAATAGTTGAGCTAACATAGTTTAACAAAAGAACATTGCTTTATATTTATATAAAAAACAAAAGATGCAGATGAACAGTGCTTAATGTGGTTTCCAATTTTCAGGTATAAAGAAGCAGTAGGCGGCTTATGGGTAGTTATGATTCTACTGGCATGCTATTTAGCAACTGAAGTTCTCCGAGTTTCAAGTAGCACATGGTTAAGTATTTGGACTGATCAAAGTACGTCAAAGAATTATAGTCCCGGTTTCTACATTGTTGTATATGCTCTTCTCGGATTTGGTCAGGTTTGTTTCTGTAACAGACTGAGATATGTAATTTATTAAAATTGCAAGAAGTTGACAATTTTTGTGGTCATTGTTTTAGGTGGCTGTCACGTTCACCAACTCTTTTTGGCTGATCACATCAAGTTTGCATGCCGCCAGAAGACTCCATGATGCGATGCTGAGTTCTATTCTTCGAGCTCCTATGCTCTTCTTCCACACAAACCCAACTGGACGTGTAATAAACAGATTTTCTAAGGATATTGGTGATATAGATAGAAACGTTGCCAACCTAATGAATATGTTCATGAACCAGCTATGGCAACTCCTCTCAACATTTGCTCTTATAGGTACTGTCAGTACAATTTCGTTGTGGGCAATAATGCCACTCCTAATACTGTTTTATGCAGCATATCTCTACTATCAGGTAATTTTCTAATTCGGGGCAATGTCAGATACATGCACAATTGATTTTAAGATATATGGTCCACTTGGAATTAATATCACTTCTGTGATTTGTAGAGCACATCTCGTGAAGTTAGACGTTTGGATTCCGTTACAAGATCGCCTATTTATGCTCAGTTTGGAGAAGCTTTAAATGGTTTGTCAAGCATCCGAGCCTATAAAGCCTATGACCGGATGGCCAAGATTAATGGAAAATCCATGGACAATAACATAAGGTTCACTCTTGCAAATACTAGTTCCAATCGTTGGCTCACTATAAGATTGGAGACTCTTGGGGGTGTCATGATTTGGTTAACTGCAACGTTTGCGGTTCTGCAAAATGGTAATACAAATAACCAAGCTGGTTTTGCATCTACGATGGGTCTCCTTCTTAGTTACACTCTGAATATCACTAGTCTGTTAAGTGGTGTTCTAAGGCAAGCTAGCAGAGCGGAGAACAGCTTGAATTCTGTTGAGCGTGTTGGTAACTATATTGATCTTCCTTCTGAGGCTACAGATATAATTGAGAACAATCGTCCTGTATGTGGCTGGCCTTCAGGAGGATCAATTAAGTTTGAAGACGTCCACCTGCGTTATCGACCCGGGCTTCCTCCAGTGTTGCATGGACTGACCTTTTTTGTTTCTCCCAGTGAGAAAGTAGGAGTTGTGGGAAGAACTGGGGCAGGAAAATCTTCAATGCTGAATGCATTATTTCGGATCGTGGAAGTGGAAAAGGGAAGAATTATGATTGATGATTGTGATGTGGCTAAGTTCGGACTGACAGATGTACGCAGGGTTCTAAGTATCATACCACAATCTCCAGTTCTTTTCTCAGGTTCGTGTGTGTATTTAAGACAACATTGTAAGTCTGTTCTTGCATTATGTTGCTCATTGTGAGAATCAATTTTTTTTTTTGTTAGGGACGGTGAGATTCAACATTGATCCATTTAGTGAGCACAATGATGCTGGCCTCTGGGAGGCTCTTCACAGAGCGCATATAAAAGATGTCATCAGCAGGAATCCTTTTGGCCTAGATGCAGAGGTGTAGTTTATCTTAAAAGACATAGTTTAATCAGATTCTTTCAGTTATACGCATAAAAATAATCCACTTTTAGATAATCTCAATCTTTTTTTTTATGATTGAGATTATTGATTAAACTCTCACCCACTTTGAGTCTGTGAAGGTCTGTGAGGGAGGTGAGAATTTCAGCGTGGGGCAAAGGCAACTGCTGAGTCTAGCGCGTGCATTGCTAAGAAGATCTAAGATCCTTGTTCTCGATGAAGCAACGGCATCTGTTGATGTCAGAACAGATTCTCTGATACAGAGGACCATTCGCGAGGAATTCAAGTCTTGCACAATGCTTGTTATTGCTCACAGGTTGAATACCATCATCGACTGTGACAAGATTCTTGTGCTTAGTTCTGGTCAGGTAATGCCAGGATTACTTATTCATGGAACTGACTTATTATATATTCTCTTCAGAAATGGATAAAAGGGATTCTTGTGTGGCTTACATAAAACTATTGGAAATGCCAATTTTGTTAGGTTTTGGAGTATGATAGTCCACAAGAATTGCTATCAAGAGATACAAGCGCCTTCTTTAGGATGGTTCATAGCACCGGACCAGCAAATGCTCAGTACCTTTCCAATTTGGTCTTTGAAAGGAGAGAGAATGGAATGAGTGTGGGTGGATAAAAATGGTCACTAGCCTTCCAAAATGAGTCAAAGTTTGGTTTGTGACAACAAGAAAGATAATGCAAGTTGCTATTCACATTTCACGATGATGTAATTTGCATGATTACCATTTACGAGAGTGCCAAAGTTACAAGGTGATAGTCTTAAGCTGAACAATTAAAGGTAAACCTAAAAAAATGCCAATCTTGTGTACAGTGTGCATAAGATCTTCTTGACAGTTGGAAATTTGGCCAACAACTTTTGAGGCAGATGCTGATTGTTTTCAAATGTTATTATGTTCTTTTAAGGTTTTGCTACAATGGTGAAGTTAAAGGCTGAAGATTGGGAGTTTGGGACATTGAAGAAATCTTTGAGAAACGTATATATGATTCCGTTTTCGATTTGTAGCATAGCGTCATAACATACAAGAGCTTCAAATGAAGTATGATTTCATGTGTTCATATGTACACAGACCATAAAACTAATGATCTGCAACAAATAAAGTTGTTTTTCTTGATTAATATATATATATTCATGATATAATTTCTGCTCAAAAAGCCTCCATGAATTACATATTAACTTGTTAATTTAATTTGTATACATCTATGTCTGTTTCTAGATTATGTAGGGATACAATAATGTCTTCTAACGTAGATTGAATGACACAACATATCTTCTAGTCAATAGAAAAAAATTACAAGAAAAAAAAGTATAAAACTTTAGAATCAAGGTACTCGTTATTAATTTCTCAAATCATACAACTAGATTTATTAACTATTTTACACATCAATTTATAGATTACACATATATTTTTTAGTTTGTAATCAATCAAATATGTCATGTGTTTCAGTCATTTATCCCACACCCAAGATTCATCGTTTAAGATAGATGATGCCAAATGACCATAAATTACAGAAATTAACCAAAATTAGATTTTTAAATATTACTAAAGATTAAGTTTTGTTATCCAACATTTAATTAATAACATTCTATAGGATTACCTAAATATTTGTTGTCATAAATTTTATATGAAACACATTTAAAAGTGAAAGAAAAATTAACTCAAGTTTTTTTATTGTTAAGAACTAAATACATTAATCTATATCATTTACCAGAGACTAATGGATATAAACTTCAATAAGAATGATATGTATAAATAAATTTGCTTACAGAAGATTAGTTTGTTTTTTCATCTATATAAATGATTTTTGTAAGTAATCAAAAATATATTAATTTTTAGTAAACAAAATTGACTAGCAATACAGTTACATTGAAGAGGAACCCACGAAGAAAGTTTGAAACTTTGAAAAAGCTAAAATGGAGGCTCTCTTTCCACATTTATATAACAAGAGAATGACGTCGCATTTATGCATTATAGAGATCACTGGCAAAGATTCAATTTTTAGGAACAATCGCTAATCAAAAGGGTAATGGTTTGCTTCTTCCCCTAAAAGCCGATCTCTCCTTTTCTCTGTACAAGTTCATTTTTTCTTGGTTGGTCAACGATTTGAGTCTTTTAGGATCACTAAACCAAATTGTTGTTAATGTACTTTAGTAAAGGTTTTAGCTTTGGGGAAATGAGTTCAATGCTTTTGGAACCTTAGAATCTCTTTGACTACGTTGAGTGGATTATCAAGTATATGCAAATTTTTTGCTTGTACAATTTGTAAAAGTTGTGAATTTTCTGCTCACCATGGTTGCCTTTGTTAGGGTTATAGATGTGGGGCATGAAACTGTATGTTGCATAGCCTTTTAAAAAGTATTTAAGCAAATGCCTTTTGTTTTCCAGTTTGGGTATTCGAGGTTTGATTGAAAAAGGATGGGTTTTGAGGCATTGAATTGGTACTGCAAGCCAATTGCAGAAGGATTTTGGGAAAAAACACCGGATGGTGCGTTTGGTGCCTACACGCCGTGTGCCATTGACTCACTAGTGATGATTGTTTCTAACTCTGTACTTCTGGGTTTGTGTTTCTACCGGATATGGATCACCTTGTACAATGCCAAAGCTCAGATTTATGTTTTGAGGAAGATGTACTATCACTGTGTGCTATGGATATTGGCTTGTTGCTGTGTTGTTGAGCCTGTACTGAGATTAGTTATGGGGATTTCGCTTTTTGACATGGGTGATGAAACTGATCTTCCTCCCTTTGAGGTGAATTCGAAAGAATAACTCTGGTTCTTAATCTGATATGGCCGTATGGAGATTAAGTTCATATGCCCTTCTTGTTTAAATTCTGAAATCAAGTATGATGCTGGTGTTATTCAATGGCAGGTTGCATCCTTAATGGTTGAGGCATTTGCTTGGTTCGCCATGCTTGTTTTGATTGGACTTGAAACCAAACAATATGTCAAAGAGTTCCGATGGTACGTGAGATTTGGTGTTGTATATGTTTTGGTTGCTGATGCGGTGCTGCTGGACCTTGTGTTGCCTCTCAAGAACTCAATCAATAGGTTAGTTATTCTATTTGAGTGATTTGATATTAAAACTTTCAAAAGTTAATTTATATTTCTTACAATCTTTTGAAAGTGGGAAAAAGTTTTGGGCATTGGTAGCTGTAGCTTTAAATTCCATATTAATTTTTCCTCTATTTGCCCTAGCAGAACTGCCCTATATCTCTGTATCAGTTCAAGATGTTGCCAGGTTTGTCAGAACATGGATACGTATAAGCTTGCAATTCATTGTTCTAGGAACAAAAGCTTCAGACTTTATAATGGTTTACGTTTTCATTTGTTTTCTGTCGCAGGCTCTTTTTGGAATCCTTCTACTTGTTTACATTCCTGAACTGGATCTTTATCCAGATTACCATATTCTAAACAATGAATCGTTAGACAATGTTGAATATGATGCACTGCCTGGGGGAGTGAACATATGTCCCGAGCGATATGCCAGCATATTTTCTGGTACATAGCCCCTGAATTGATAAACAAAATGTTTCCCATGTTAGGCAAATAATATACAATAGCCATGATTTCTTTTTGTTCCACTGATTTGGATTTCTTATTTACTTATTGAAAAATGTAAGGAATATACTTTAGTTGGATGACGCCGCTTATGCAGTTAGGCTACAGAAAGCCTATTACTGAGAGGGATGTTTGGCAATTAGACCAATGGGACCAAACAGAAACTCTGATAAAAAGGTATAGCAGTAGTGCTGCTTTGCTTCTGCCTTCTGCAGTATTACTTCTTTTATATCTATGTTAAAGGTTTCGTTAGAATCAAGTAACATTCTTATTCATTGGATAAGTTATTTGACAGATTCCAAAGGTGCTGGACTGAAGAATCACGGAGGCCTAAGCCATGGCTACTCCGAGCACTAAATAATAGCCTTGGTCGAAGGTAAAAAGCTGACAATTTTTCTAAAAACCGTCTATTCCACTGTAGTTGTCCGTAAAGCCACACATTATATATACTGGCATTAATTTTTTCTTTCCCGTCTTTGTAGGTTCTGGTTGGGTGGTATTTTCAAGGTAAGGATACTGTGGTTGTGCTCTTTAAATCGTGTTTGCTTGAACTTGTTGTCTCTCGGTTGGTTAAGATAGATCCTAAAAACTCTCTTATTGTTATTTTCTTGTGCATCAGGTCTGATCTGCATCCACAGTAATGTTCAGTTCTGTCTTTGACAACTCTCAAGCAATTTATACATCATGTTTTAGCGTGTTACAGGTTGGGCATGATCTATCTCAATTTGTTGGACCAGTTATACTGAGCCATATCCTGCAGGCAAGCTTTCTTTATGGCCCATAATTTATGTTTTCCACGTACTCAATGTTCATTATATTTTGGCTATGCAGATTATCTCACAGTTTTAAGACTGATAATTTATGAGCATTTTGTTTGCTCTATATCAGGGATCTTGCTGACCTTATACGCAGGCAATATATATTGATCTAACTTAAACATGTCTTTGATCATTTAATGTAGTCAATGATAGAAGGTGATCCAGCTTGGGTTGGCTATGTCTATGCTTTCTTAATTTTCTTTGGGGTGGTATGTATCACAAAATTCGTCTCTGATCTCTAAAATACTATTGGGTCACTTACTTTTTCTCTAAACTGTCGTGTTTCATTTTCTACTCTTCCTCAGTGAATACACAAAAAATCTTCACAATTTTAGTTCTCGTCTTATTGTTTTTCTTGTTGAAACTTCTGAAAAGCTCTTCTGATTTTGTTTCAGACATTTGGAGTGCTTTGTCAATCTCAGTACTTTCAACATGTTGGGCGAGTGGGATTTCGGTTGAGGTCAACTTTGGTAAAATTTGTGAAACTTCCATTTCTCTCTGACTTGTATGATCTCTTTAGTCATGTTTGTTCTCCAACTAATTATGCTAATTTCCTCATAGGTTGCAGCTATATTCCACAAATCTTTAAGACTAACCAATAAAGCTCGCAAAAATTTTGCATCTGGGAAAGTCACAAACATGATAACTACTGATGCTAATGCACTTCAGGTATACTTAAGTTCAGTGAAATTCCATCTTCTTTCTCAGTTTGGTTCACATTCTATTTGCACAACTATGGAATTGTAACTGCTAACATAGTCTCCGGAGTTTTTCAGCTAATAGCAGAACAGCTCCATGGTTTATGGTCAGCTCCCTTTCGCATCATTGTGTCTATGGTTCTTCTCTATCAACAACTAGGAGTTGCTTCAATTTTCGGTTCACTGATTTTATTTCTCCTTATTCCTTTCCAGGTATTTAGCTTCGCTCTGTTGTTTTATCTATTTTTAAATTGTACAGGTTGTGGTAATCACATCTGCTTACATACAAGCCCGCCTATTCTGTTTCTTATAAATTAGACTCTGATTGTAAGAAAAATGCGGAAACTTACTAAAGAAGGACTCCAGTGGACTGACAAAAGAGTCGGTATCATATATGAGATTTTGGCATCCATGGATATTGTAAAGTATGATTGATATTCCTAATTGTTTCTTTTTAGCTTTTATGAATGGTACATTCTTAATCCAATAATACTACTATTTTCTCTTGGAATTTTCCAACTTTGTTAGATGCTATGCATGGGAGAAGAGCTTCGAGTCCCGGATTCAAGGAATTAGAAACGAAGAGCTCTCATGGTTTCGTAAAGCGCAGTTACTATCAGCTGTATGACTCCTTATCTTTGAATTTGAATTGCCTGTCATTTCTTGTATGCACTTAGTTTTGTATATGACTTACGCTAGGGTAAACTCATAGTAACCTGTCTTCCACGTTTAACTATTTATTCCTCTTGCAGTTTAATAGTTTTATACTGAACAGCACCCCAGTTGTTGTGACCTTGGTTTCATTTGGGGTTTATGTTCTGCTTGGAGGAGATTTGACACCAGCAAGGGCATTCACATCTCTTTCTCTATTTGCAGTTCTAAGATCTCCTCTCAGCACGCTACCAAATCTTATAAGTCAGGTTATTTTAACAATCATCCCCTTTTCAGTTATATTTGATCATTCATGTGTCAATAGATTCACTGGTCATCATTAGTTATCGTCTCTTTGCTATTTCTCTACTTAGGCTGTCAACGCAAATGTTTCACTGCAACGCATTGAGGAACTACTTTTAAGTGAAGAGAGAATTCTAGCACAAAACCCACCTCTCCAACCAGGAGCTCCAGCCATTTCCATTAAGAATGGATATTTTTCATGGGATTCAAAGGTGAATCCTCAAAATATCCCTCTTGCTTAGATTATGTTGAGACGCAATATTAGTTTATGCAATTGTACACATGACATTCTGATCATGGTGTTTGCTCGAATATTTTCCAGACATCCAAACCCACATTATCGGATATCAATTTGGAGATACCGGTGGGCAGCTTGGTTGCCATTGTAGGTGGAACTGGAGAAGGTAAGACGTCACTTATTTCGGCAATGCTGGGGGAGTTATCTCATGCTGAAACCTCAAGCGTTGATATCAGAGGATCTGTAGCTTATGTACCTCAAGTTTCATGGATCTTTAATGCCACTGTGAGTCCCCTTTACTTCTTGCTGGCTCTGAAAACATTAACTGTATTATAACTTTTTGGTAGCTTTTTTTTAATTCGGTCAATTAGTTAGGCAGGAAGCGTCCTAATACAAGTGTCTATGCATTGCAGCTGCGTGAAAACATTTTATTTGGGTCAGATTTTGAGTCTGAAAGATATTGGAGGGCTATTGATGTGACTGCCTTACAACACGATCTTGATTTGTTTCCAGTTAAGTAAAATGACAGGCATACACAACCCGGTACATGACATTTCTTACTAACTTCCTGAATTTGCTTATTCAGGGCCGTGATCGTACTGAGATTGGAGAACGTGGGGTGAATATTAGTGGAGGGCAGAAGCAGAGAGTTTCAATGGCTAGGGCAGTCTACTCAAATTCAGATATTTACATATTTGATGATCCTTTCAGTGCTTTAGATGCTCATGTTGCTCACCAGGTATTCTTATGGTTGATCCATAACATAACTGATAATATCTCAAGGCTGACATAAATCGCATTGATAACTAATGTGTGTTTAGCCATTTTCATGATTTCATTTCTCATCTAATGACAGACTTCTCTGAATCAAGTTAGGTCTTTGATAGCTGCGTGAAGCATGAGCTGAAGGGGAAAACCAGGGTTCTTGTAACAAATCAGCTACATTTTCTTCCTTTGATGGATAGAATAATTTTAGTCTCCGAAGGAATGATCAAAGAGGAGGGAAACTTCGCAGAGCTGTCAAAAAGTGGGACTTTGTTCAAAAAACTAATGGAGAATGCTGGAAAAATGGATGCAACCCAAGAAGTCAATACAAATGACGAGAACATTTCGAAGCTGGGTCCTACTGTCACGATTGATGTGAGTGAAAGAAGTCTTGGCAGTATCCAGCAAGGGAAATGGGGAAGATCCATGCTTGTAAAGCAAGAAGAGCGGGAAACTGGCATCATTAGCTGGGATGTTGTGATGAGGTACTTAGCTCAACATCTTTCTACAGCAAGTAAATTATCAACTTTGATCATTTAAAACATATGGACAAACACAAAAAACGCATTTTCTTTAAATCTTTGAACGAAATCTGACTTCCAATTGCTTAGATGAACATTGCTTTATGTTTTAATACAAACAGATGATTAAGGTACTTTCCAAATTTCCAGGTATAATAAAGCAGTAGGCGGCTTATGGGTAGTTATGATTCTCTTAGTATGCTATTTAACAACTGAAGTTCTCCGAGTTTTAAGTAGCACATGGTTAAGTATTTGGACTGATCAAAGCACGCCAAAGAGTTATAGTCCCGGTTTCTACATTGTCGTATATGCTCTTCTCGGATTTGGTCAGGTTTGTTTCTGTAAAAGACTTAGATCTGTGTTTCTGACATATTACACGAAGTTGACGTTTATATGGTCATTGTTTCAGGTGGCTGTCACGTTTACCAACTCTTTTTGGTTGATCTCGTCAAGTTTACATGCCGCTAAAAGACTCCATGACGCAATGCTGAATTCTATCCTACGTGCTCCTATGCTCTTCTTCGAAACAAACCCAACCGGACGTGTAATAAACAGGTTTTCTAAGGATATTGGTGATATAGATAGAAACGTGGCCAACCTAATGAACATGTTCATGAACCAGCTATGGCAACTCCTCTCGACATTTGCACTTATAGGTATTGTCAGTACAATTTCATTGTGGGCAATAATGCCACTCCTAATACTGTTTTATGCAACATATATCTACTATCAGGTAAATTCTACTTCATGTCATTGTCCGCTTCTCTTTAATTGTTATTAATCTATGTGATCCACTTGGAATGAATCTCACTTTTGTAATTTGTAGAGCACATCCCGTGAAGTTAGACGTTTGGATTCCGTTACTAGATCACCTATCTATGCTCTATTTGGAGAAGCTTTGAATGGTTTGTCAAGCATCCGAGCCTATAAAGCCTATGACCGGATGGCAAAGATAAATGGAAAATCCATGGACAACAACATAAGGTTTACTCTCGCTAGTACTAGCTCAAATCGTTGGCTCACTATAAGATCTGAGAGTCTTGGGGGTGTCATGATTTGGTTAACTGCAACTTTTGCGGTTCTGCGATATGGGAATGCAGAGAACCAAGCTGTTTTTGCATCTACGATGGGTCTCCTTCTTAGTTACACTCTGAATATCACTACTCTGTTAAGTGGTGTTCTAAGGCAAGCTAGCAAAGCAGAGAACAGCTTAAACTCTGTTGAGCGTGTTGGCAACTATATTGATCTTCCTTCTGAGGCTACAGCTATAATCGAGAACAATCGTCCAGTATCTGGCTGGCCTTCAAGAGGATCAATTCAATTTGAAGACGTTCACCTGCGTTATAGACCCGGGCTTCCTCCAGTATTGCATGGACTGTCCTTTTTTGTTTATCCGAGTGAGAAAGTAGGAGTGGTGGGAAGAACTGGGGCAGGAAAGTCTTCCATGCTGAATGCATTATACCGGATTGTGGAATTGGAAAAAGGAAGAATCCTGATTGATGATTATGATGTGGCTAAGTTTGGACTGACAGATTTGCGTAGGGTCCTAAGTATCATACCCCAGTCACCAGTTCTTTTTTCAGGTTTGTGTGTAGTTTAAGACGATATTGTAAGTATGATCCTGAATTCTGAGAAACAGTTCTTCTTGTTAGGGACGGTGAGATTCAATATCGATCCATTTAGTGAACACAATGATGCTGACCTCTGGGAGGCTCTAGAAAGGGCGCATATAAAAGATGTCATCGATAGGAATCCTTTTGGCCTAGATGCAGAGGTATAGTTTATCTTTAGTGACATATATTAGTTAGAAGAATTCTTTGATTTCTTATGGAGATGGCTGATCAAAGTGTTACTTTAATCTGTAAAGGTCTCTGAGGGAGGTGAGAACTTCAGTGTGGGGCAAAGACAACTGCTGAGTCTAGCGCGTGCATTGCTAAGAAGATCTAAGATCCTTTTTCTTGATGAAGCAACTGCATCTGTTGATGTCAGAACAGATTCTCTGATACAGAGGACCATACGTGAGGAATTCAAGTCTTGTACAATGCTTATTATCGCTCACAGATTGAATACCATCATCGACTGCGACAAGATCCTTGTGCTTAGTTCTGGTCAGGTAAGGCCAGGATTATTGTTCATAGAACTCGCTTAAGAAGATTCTGGTACAGAATAGTAACGTCCTTCTGTGACTGACATAAAACTACGTCAATTTTGTTAGGTTTTGGAGTATGATAGTCCACAAGAATTGCTATCAAGAGATACAAGTGCTTTCTTTAAGATGGTTCATAGCACTGGACCAGAAAATGGTCAGTACCTTTCCAACTTGGTCTTTGAAAGGAGAGGGAATGGAATGAGTCAAGGTGGATAGAAATGGACACCTGCCTTCCAAGAATGAGTTTTTAAGTTTGCTTGATGACGGAATTTGCATTGTTACCAATTTACCATTAACCAGAGTCCCAAAGTAACAAGGTGTTAGTCTTCTTATGCTGAAAAATCTGCAGTCATGAGTCATGACCAATAGCACTCTTGTGTACATATGACATTCTTGGCAGTAGGAATGGCTAACAATATATTTGATTGTTTCAAAATGTTCTGTAATGATCCCTTTTTTCTGGTGTGTAGAATAGAGTGATAAACAATGCAAGAGCTTCTAGTATCACTTAATCTGTTCATATGTACAAGACTCCATTAAACTATCTGCAAAATATAAAAAGGTTGTGTTACTATCATAGTCTTAGTGATAAATAAAATCTTAACGAAATATAGACAAGAATCCGTTGTAGTCTAGCTGGTCAGGATACTCGGCTCTCACCCGAGAGACCCGGGTTCGAGTCCCGGCAACGGAGTTTTTTTCTCATCGTACTGAGTAATTTTCCACGTGGCAGGATTTAGTTTTACTCCATTATTTTACCTTTTGGCCCCTAAAATTAAAAAGCTTGACGTAAAAAGCGTGACGCTTGCGAAAGCCGAGGCGTGTGGTGAGTTTGTTTCCCATGTGGCCTTGAGGGTTCGCTCACGCCTTTGTCTAAAAGGCAAGCAAATTAAGCGACATCTATTCATGGTTTTGTTCGGACTTGTAAATTTATATTCTTTCTTTCTTTTTTTCACCTTTTTGTTTGTAAAAGCAGAATGTGAGGTAAACTTATCATGTAATTTACTTTTACATACACACTAGAGAGTGAACACGTAATGATTAGCTCAAGGTTTATGAGCATGGGAAAAAATACAATATTAGACACCCTCAAAATGAGATCTCGATTTCACTCTTCTGTCTAAGATAATTTAAACTTCCATAAAAAACTACTTGTCTTTAGTAGATACATATAAAAAGTAGTGGTATACGGTTTCTGTTTTTTTTTTTTTACAAAGAATTTGAAAAAAATGGAATTGACTTGTGGATGTGGGGGTGAGTGTAGATCGACAAAGGCAGAACATAAACGCATGTAAAAGGAAAGGTGCTTTTTGTGTGTGGACAAGGAGCATAAAAAATGTTTAAAAGAAAGAGCATTCCAATTTCAAGATTTCAAGAATCCTAAAGACATAAGGATAAGACACTCAGTCACTCACACTTAGCTTCGCCGTTTAGGTCCTTATCATTGTTCACCATTGCATGCGTATTTTTGTTTATTTTTCTTTTAATTGTTTTTGTTCATAGACATGTATATAGATTATTATCGACGTAATATAAGTGCATAGTTAGAAACCGCATTAAAACTTCAAAATGAAAACAGTTTAGTTTAAATCGCTAGAGTACAAATTAAAGGTTGAAATAATCCTTAATTATATGTTTATTGAAGTCGTTGGTTCAGTTTTTTTTTGTGGGAAGTTGAGAAGTACAAAAAAGTTAACCAAAGAGAAGTCAAAAGTTCACGTGGGCTAGCTGGTTACTACGTACGTCAGCCGAACTAAAAGACACTTCGTCGGACAACGAAGCTTCAACCACATGCTTAGATAAGTATAGTACTACGGACAAAATCACATTCCATCACCAAATAATAATAGAGGAATATTTTGCTATAAAATGTCTTTCGTGACTTCGCCAAGTGCGTTCGCATATTGTATCGGTTTGGATATTCAGAGATATATCTTTCTCTCTGTATACATATATAATCTTTTGTTCTTTTGTAAACGATATAGTATGTATGTAGAGCGTCATGATTAAATAGTGGTTAAAAAGTGGCAGAATGAAACTCCATAGATAATACAATTTGATTCCTAATTTTGATTAGCAAGAGGACTCCTCAACTATACATACCGTTATCACTTAAGACATGAATGCGCCAAACTATTTAAAGCCACCCATGATTTTACACCTACTATATACGCACTCCTTCGTGACTATGACAAGTCGGCGAGGTTATTCATGAAATATTGAAGTGATCCACGTTCTGAAAGTTATGTGTAACAAACGTACGTAGATGACTAGATGATATAGTTTGTATACGAGTTGAACACTATGTGTTAATGATTTACTACATAGGTGTTTACAACAGAACATATATCCATACGAAATTTTTTGAGATCGAAGGTCACGAAAATTATCATAAACACATAGTGTTCAACTCTAAGTATAAATGAATCAAAATCTAAGAATAAACTAGTAAATAAAATATTTTATTTAATTATCAGAATTCAAAATTTTGAGATAGGGAGTGAAACACTTAAGTATATATAACCGCAATCGCACGCCAAAAGTTAGTGGGAAAGATTGGATTCTTTGAGTAAAGATTAGGACAAAATTAAACCCCACATTTAAGAAATGAAATTGGAAAACAAAAGTGTATTTGCTAATATCAAGAATCAACACAATGAGTATGTTTGAAGATACAAATGACCCCACATGCGTGCATGTGTTCATCTTAAACAAAAGAAAAGACTCATTAATCTCTTAATCTCGAGATTTTCAAATCTCCATCATCTCTTTCCTTTTTCTATATCACTATCGATTAAATGAGTTTCTAAAGTAACCAATACTGAAATTATCCAATTAATAATTCACTTTCTAATTTCTTACAAGACCACAATTTTGCCTTTATTTAGTTTATAATATTTAATGTTTGGGGGTATATGGTCCCCTTCTTCCATGTATATTCTCTCGTATAAAGAAGCTGGTAACTTCTGCTTAGCTGTTCTTGTCTAGCTGTGCTCTTGGGGTTGGTTTCTTTTCTTCTTTTCATTATTTTTTGTTTGAATTTGGTGTTGGAGATAAGATTATTTGAGATTCTGGGTTTCTAGTGGTTTTGCTCAAGGGATCTGTTGTTGGGTTTAGGTTAATTTCTGGTGTTAGTTCTGTTACTGAATGTGGAGAAAGGAAGCAGCTTTAAGTGTTTGTTAGAATGTCTGAGTGAAATTGATCTGTTTTTATTATTATCTCGATCTGGGTTTTGAGGGATGAATCCAAAGTTTCTTTCTATCTGAGAAACTCTGTACATTAGGGTTTTGATTTTAGTTGGAGGGAGTTTTTTTTTAGGGTTTTGGAGGCTCAAATTTCCCTAGTTTCTTTGTTGAATTCTGGTGAGAGAAAGAATGGCTTGCATGAAGCTGGGATCCAAATCTGATGCTTTCCAGAGACAAGGCCAGGCTTGGTATATTCACTTGACCTCTCTCTGATTTTTATATTGTATTTTCGTTCCAAGTTTGTGCTTCTAATTGAGCAGACTTTGGTCTGGATTTGAGACCATGGTCTTTCTTTTAAGGCAAATAGCAGCATTACTGAGTTAAACAAAGCTCATTCCTTTGTCTGACTTTGTCTTCTTTGGTCTTTTGCTAATTGCAGGTTTTGCACAACTGGACTTCCTAGTGATATTGTCGTTGAAGTTGGGGAGATGTCTTTTCATCTCCACAAGGTACAATTTGTTAAAACACTCTCTTCTCGAAACACTGTGGGATATTATTGCATTTATCTGGACTAATTATTGGTCTTCTAGAATGTTATGTCCTTCGGCATTGTAAATATCTGTACTGCTAATGTATCAAAGTTGTGTTTGGTTTCTATTTTCCTTTTCATACATTGTGTTTTATCAGTCTTGTGGATAAAAAAAATCGTTACTGCTGTTCCTTGAAAATTTGGTTTTGAGCTCTTTATTTTCTTCTAATGACTAATCACCAGTGTCTTGCTTTTGGTTCCTACAAAACTCAATTCAGTATCTGTAGTTTTGGCAATGCCTTGCTTCTAATAATGAGAACTCTTGACTCTTGTTGTAGAAATCAGTCTCTACTAAGCCTTCTCTTTGAGAAAGAATGTTATTACTTGCAATCTCTCATACTTATTTTTAAAATGGCTATCTGCAGTTTCCCTTGCTCTCTAGAAGTGGAGTCATGGAAAGAAGGATTGCAGAAGCATCAAAAGAAGGCGATGATAAATGTCTCATTGAAATCTCTGATCTTCCTGGTGGAGACAAAACGTTTGAACTAGTCGCTAAGTTCTGCTATGGTGTGAAGCTTGAACTCACTGCTTCTAACGTTGTATATCTCAGATGCGCTGCTGAGCATCTCGAAATGACTGAAGAACATGGGGAAGGAAATCTTATTTCTCAAACTGAAACATTTTTCAATCAAGTAGTCCTCAAAAGCTGGAAAGATTCAATAAAAGCGCTTCATAGCTGCGATGAGGTCCTCGAGTATGCTGATGAATTGAACATTACCAAGAAATGCATTGAGTCACTAGCCATGAGAGCATCGACAGACCCAAACTTGTTTGGATGGCCAGTTGTGGAGCATGGTGGGCCCATGCAGAGTCCAGGTGGCAGTGTTTTATGGAATGGGATAAGCACCGGGGCTAGACCTAAACATACTAGTTCAGACTGGTGGTACGAGGATGCATCGATGCTAAGTTTTCCCCTTTTTAAGAGACTTATCACGGTGATGGAGTCCCGCGGCATTAGAGAAGACATCATCGCTGGCTCCCTAACCTATTACACACGAAAACACTTGCCTGGCTTAAAAAGACGACGTGGTGGACCTGAATCTAGTGGTCGTTTCAGCACACCTTTGGGCTCAGGGAATGTACTGTCCGAGGAAGAGCAGAAGAACTTGCTTGAAGAGATCCAGGAGCTTCTTCGTATGCAAAAAGGTTTAGTTCCAACCAAGTTTTTCGTTGACATGCTTCGAATCGCCAAGATTTTAAAAGCAAGTCCGGATTGCATAGCCAATTTGGAGAAGAGGATAGGGATGCAGCTTGACCAGGCTGCGTTGGAAGATCTTGTAATGCCTAGCTTTTCTCATACTATGGAGACCCTATACGATGTTGACTCTGTGCAAAGGATCTTGGACCATTTTCTTGGGACAGATCAGATTATGCCTGGTGGGGTTGGCTCTCCTTGTTCTTCAGTAGATGACGGGAATTTAATCGGATCCCCACAGTCAATAACACCAATGACAGCGGTTGCAAAGCTGATTGATGGGTATCTTGCTGAAGTTGCTCCTGATGTCAATCTTAAGCTTCCAAAGTTCCAAGCTTTAGCTGCTTCTATTCCTGAATACGCCAGACTCTTAGATGACGGACTCTATCGTGCAATAGACATTTATCTAAAGGTAACACTCAAAAGAACCCTATCAATCTCCTATGTAACAGGTTTCTTTTCACACAGACAGATTAAGTTTTCTCTCTTTTGATGATTCTCAGCATCATCCATGGTTGGCGGAAACAGAAAGAGAGAATCTGTGCCGGTTGTTAGATTGTCAGAAACTCTCTTTAGAAGCTTGTACACATGCGGCGCAGAACGAGAGATTACCGCTAAGAATAATCGTCCAAGTGCTCTTCTTTGAGCAGCTACAGCTCAGAACCTCTGTAGCTGGATGCTTCCTGGTCTCAGACAACCTCGATGGCGGATCAAGACAGTTAAGAAGCGGAGGATATGTAGGAGGACCAAACGAAGGAGGCGGAGGAGGAGGAGGATGGGCAACCGCGGTAAGAGAGAATCAAGTCCTGAAAGTTGGAATGGACAGTATGAGAATGCGAGTTTGTGAGTTAGAGAAAGAATGTTCCAACATGAGACAAGAGATTGAGAAACTCGGTAAGACGACAAAAGGTGGTGGTTCTGCAAGCAATGGAGTCGGTAGCAAGACTTGGGAAAACGTTTCTAAGAAACTCGGGTTCGGTTTTAAGCTGAAGTCGCATCAAATGTGCAGTGCTCAGGAAGGTTCTGTGTCTAAGTCTAACAACGAGAATGTGAAGATAGAGAAGCTAAAGGATGTTAAAGAGCGTCGTGGGAAGCATAAGAAAGCTTCGAGCATTAGTTCTGAGAGGTGAAAATGGTAAATTTCCACGGTTCAAATGTCCAGTTACTGTGTGTTTGGACATTGTTTAGCTAAAAAAAACAAAAGAGAGCTTCCATTGTTAAATGTGTGCATTGTAGGCTTGTAATCATGTTTCTTTTTTTCAATTGTTTATGTAACTTTGACTACCAACTATTTTGTCATTTTTATATTTTTATTTTAAACCTCTAAGAATATTGGAAAGATTCAAAAATTACTGATAACGAATATATTAATTAACTATGTAATAATCAATCTTCATGACCACAAGGATTATTAAGATAAGGTTTACTTTTTTTATACTATACTTATTGGGGAGTTTCAGATTTGATAAGTTTATGTCTAGCCTTTAATTAATGATTTAGAGTTAATCAAAAATAAAATCTGGAAGACTTTGAACTGACCAAAAAGACTCTCATGCTAAGTAATTGAAGGACATTTCAGCCGCCAGCTTGACCCAATTAAAAAGCCCATTTTAGTTTTTCTTCCCTTTGTTTTCTCTTATTTTAATTTTACCTCAGTTTATAATATTTTATTCTCTGAAATCTGAAAAATCATCTCTTCTGAAAATTTTGTTTTCCGTTAATTCGTCGAGTCTCTCGATCTCCGTTCTCATCAGATTTCAAACTCTCCGATCTCGGATTCCGACGAGATATTAGTCTCATTGTCGAAAGAGATCTGTTCCGATACGGCGTGAGAAATGGATAGCGGCGACATTGAAGAAGCCGGCGGGAATGGCGAAGAGGAATTCCGGTCAGGACCACGTCTCGGCGGTAGCAAATACAGACCGGTGGTGGCGCACGATAGAGCGGTTGTTGAGATGTCCTCCATCGATCCTGGATCTTCCTCTTCCACCCTCAAGTAATTTCTTCTTCTTTTATAAAAATTCATTGGGAACTTCAATTTCGCGAGATGTTGATGACGATTCTGTGTACTGATCAGTAGAAATGGGATGCTCGTTGATATGATATTAGGCTGCTAGGTTGTTTAGATTTTTCGTTTCGTCGTTCCCTTGTGAACGGATAGTTCGACTATATGATGTTGAAAGTGACGTTAGCTTAATAAGATTTGCATTACAATTTTGTTATCATTTACATTTGCTTCGATCACCAGTTGTGGCTGAAGTTAGTCACATAGGTAGATGGATTGCATAAGTCTCTACAAGATCATTTATATTTTGGTTGCTTTCTTACTGCTTGTAAAGAGAATCTTTAACGGTGCATGAATATTCCAAACTCTACCTTGGAATTTTTTTTGTACCTTTTCTCATCATGAGTGTCTCACATTTGTAGTTTTTGACAGGAACATAAAAGTAGTTGCACCAGGAGACGTGGGCGCTGGTGTAAGGGGACCAGAAGATGGAGTCAATGGCCATCAGAAGGAATCCAAGCTGGAATTATTTGGTTTCGACTCTCTTGTGAATATTCTTGGCTTGAAGAGGTAGGTACATGCGATTTTTATTTGTTATTTACATTAGATAGATGAGCTTACTGAAAATGATCTCTTGCTTTTGTTAATCACCCTGTTTTATTTTCCGTCTGATTTGAGTCAATGGATAAGATACTCATTAGAAGTTTCCTGCTTGTTGAGAGCTTGTGTATTATTTCCCTGCCTATGTATATAATTCAGGTTTCTATAGTAGTATTGATGTTCGTTCCCTCGGTTTGTGTTGTTTTTACTGGTTCTTCTCTTCACTAGTATATGCGTCTCTTTTGTAATGTATAAAATTGGAAGGAACTCTCTTTTGTCTTCCTAACGTGGAAATGGCATCTTTTACCTAAACTAAGCTTTACACTTAATCAATTCAGCTGTTCAGCTTTGCCATGAAAGTTGATGTTTTCCCATATTCAACGAATTTCTCTTTCAGTATGACGGGGGAGCAAATTCAGGCACCATCTAGCCCTAGAGATGGGGAAGATATCTCCATCACGCAAGGGCACCCAAAGGTACCTTTATTTTCCCATTAGTTTCTCACTGCTTTGTAAATCATACAATTGATGATTGCTGCCGGGCTGTTCTGATCTAGCCTTGTTTCTGCATTCTCTAAAGAAAAAGACCTTTAAGTCACATCAGGCTTAGTCAAGAGAGGTATATGAGAGATTTTAGGGAACACTCGAAAACAACTTAAAAGTTAATACCTTTTTATCCTGGCGATGCAGGGGCACGTCAGGTGTTCAAGTGTCATGCACTAGAATTCCCCCTTTTCTCCTCCAGTTTTCGCTCCTTATTTGTTTGGAAACGTTTATAAATAATTCTAAATTTAAGACGCGCAAACATTTTCTGTATGGAAGTATGATCGTTTACGTTACAAAGACTGCCTTCCTCTATCTGATTGTTTGCTACTTTCTGTTTGGCTATCATTGTTTCAGGATGATTACATGGTTTTACTTTGTCTCAAAAGTTCCTTCATTGTTCTGTGGTTGACTGTCTATTATGGTGCATGTAAAAGTAAAGTTTTCTTAGGTATTCTAGTCTGTCTGAGTTTTTTCCCTAGTTTCCTGTAAGCATCTTTTTGACATGGGCATCATGTATTGCTGAATTGATGGTTTTCTACAATGTTACTTACTTCAGCTGTATCTTTTTGCAGCCTCCTGCTCTCAAGATGGGTACAATGATGGGAGTTTTCGTTCCCTGCTTGCAAAACATATTAGGAATTATATATTATATCCGTTTCACATGGTAAGACTGCAAAGTCCTTGATGTTTGACAAAAGACTGCAAAATCATCATGGCCTACTTTAATCTGTTCAATATTCAGGATTGTTGGCATGGCTGGTATCGGACAAGGCCTAGTATTGGTATTTCTTTGTGGCTTATGTACATTCTTGACGACAATATCTTTGAGTGCTATTGCAACAAATGGTGCAATGAAGGTAATTCTTTTTTCTGTTATATCACCTAAATTTTCTTTGAATAAAACTATGTAACCATAATTAAAGATATTCCTCCCTCTCTTGGGTCTCTGCCTCTCTGGTCCATAATTGACACCCCTTATTACTTTTCTATTTCTTTTGTGATTGAACGGTATTTAAGACATCAAGTTTATTAATAACTTTTGGGTTATCTCAGGGTGGAGGACCATATTACCTCATTGGTCGCGCTCTTGGTCCGGAAGTTGGGATTAGCATAGGTTTATGCTTTTTTCTTGGCAATGCAGTTGCTGGAGCTCTGTAAGTGTAAATCCTGTCAATGAATCTACCTAGGAAATAGTCTTAAGCTTGACACGCATTGCTTGATGTTGCTGGTGCTCTGTTCAGTTTCACATGGTCGCCAAGTGCTTCTATTTACTACTTTTTCTGCTTTCCTCCTTATCATTGTAGGTATGTTTTGGGTGCTGTGGAGACTTTTCTAAAAGCATTCCCTGCTGCTGGGATTTTTAGAGGTATTAGTTACTGTGGAACTTGTAAGAATTGAAACCTAACCATTGAACTAAAGCAAAGGGCGACTAGGACTTCTGACAAGAGTAATTTGACTGTTTTTTATTTTCTCTATTACTCTTATCTAAGCCACCACTTTATCATGCTAGTTTTGACACCTGAGATTTGTTTCATTAGTTTTTTGGAAGTGGCAAAATGTATATGCAACCTGAGTTTTTTTTCATCAGTTTGTAGGATAAACACCAAACAAAAGACTATATTATTGATTACCAACTACTCAATTTTATTTGACAAAAAAGTTTACTTGTTTTCCCTGAGGACATAACCTATATAGCCCACAAGTCGCATTCAGTCATTTAGCTGTGTTTCATTTTTAATTGCAGAAACTATCACAAAGGTTAACGGAACAGCAGTTTCCGAATCAATACAAAGCCCGAACTCACATGACTTGCAGGTTTATGGAATTGTTGTGACGATCCTTCTTTGCTTCATTGTGTTTGGTGGCGTGAAGATGATCAATCGGGTTGCACCTGCTTTCCTCGTACCCGTTTTGCTCTCTATCTTCTGCATATTCATCGGGATATTTTTGGCAAAGACAGATGATCCTGACAGTAAGTTGTTTCTTTATATTGTTGGAAACAGGCGTGGCGTTTATTTTTCCGTTGAATTGTTAACCTTCCTTTTGTTCCCTTGTTTTGATTTGAACAGATGGAATTACGGGCTTGCGCTTAAAAAGCTTTAAAGACAACTGGGGTTCTGCTTATCAAATGACAAATGATGCGGGAATTCCTGATCCAACTGGAGGGACGTACTGGAGTTTCAAGTGAGTAACTTCCAGAAATTGTGTTGCTGATGATAGAAAAACTCTAGTTATGGTTTTAAGTTAACGAAATAATTTTATCTGTTCAGTTTTTACTCTCAAATTTATTTACCGTTCTTTTCGGTTGTTTTCAGTGAGCTGGTGGGTCTATTTTTTCCTGCTGTAACAGGAATTATGGCTGGTTCAAATCGATCAGCTTCACTTAAAGATACACAAAAATCAATTCCTGTTGGTACATTGGCTGCCACTCTGACCACAACCTCACTATATTTGATTTCTGTGTTGTTTTTTGGAGCTGTTGCGACCCGTGACAAACTTTTGACTGATAGGTAACAATGTTACTCCTTGTGTGGTCAATGTTTTTGTTTCACAGCTGATCCGTTGTGTTTTCTTAGGCAGAAGTGTCCTGGAGAAAATGCAGAAACCCACTTATCACTTGCACTTTCGTGTCTTTAGCATGGTTAAACTTGAAAGAAACTAAAAATGGCTGCATGTTCTGAATATACTACATAAAACTACTAGGGGTCTACAAAAGCTGTACTGTTCTTAGTTTATATGTCAGAATAGATTTTATCACGTACGGCCGCAGAGACATGTTCTTTAAGCATCTCAACACCTAGCTTACATCATGAACTTTCTTTAAATTAATGCAATGAACAATTTTCCTCTGTTGCAGGCTACTTACTGCTACAATTGCTTGGCCTTTCCCTGCCATTGTTCACGTTGGAATCATCCTTTCAACCTTAGGTGCTGCTCTCCAGAGTTTGACAGGGGCACCAAGGTTACTTGCCGCTATAGCAAATGATGATATTCTCCCCATCCTGAACTATTTCAAAGTTGCAGATACTAGTGAACCTCATATAGCGACTCTCTTCACAGCATTTATCTGCATTGGATGTGTTGTTATCGGAAATCTGGATCTTATCACACCTACTGTGACCATGTTTTATCTTTTGTGCTATTCGGGAGTAAACTTGTCTTGTTTCCTGCTCGATCTTCTTGATGCTCCAAGTTGGCGTCCACGGTGGAAATATCATCATTGGAGCCTTTCCTTTGTTGGAGCCTCACTTTGCATAGGTATGAAATTTTCAAATACTCACGGAGAAAGTGTCTTTCCCAGTCTACCTATGTAGTCCATTCCTATAGAAATTCTGATTTGAACTACCACGTGGCTTCTTATCTCACCTGAATCCTGAGATGTCTTATTACAAAGCCTTGTTGAGTTTTTAAATTATTATTTTTTCTATTCTTGCAGTGATCATGTTCTTGATATCTTGGTCATTCACTGTGGTTGCCATTGCACTTGCAAGTCTTATATACAAATACGTTGGCCTAAAAGGAAAGGCTGGGGACTGGGGGGATGGTTTCAAGAGTGCATATTTTCAGTTGGCCCTTCGTAGTCTCAGGTCACTCGGAGGTATGAACCTGGCATATCTAAGTCTTGTTCATGTAACCCGTTGTCTATATAATACTAAATCTCTAAGTTCCATTATGCAGAACCTGCCATATCTAATTGGTTCATTATTGAATGGTCCATGTATCTAAAGCTAATCTCATGTACTGTCATTTCTTCAAATTGCAGCGAATCAAGTGCACCCAAAGAACTGGTACCCAATTCCCCTTGTCTTCTGCAGACCGTGGGGACAGCTCCCGGAAAATGTTCCATGTCACCCTAAGCTGGCTGATTTTGCTAACTGTATGAAGAAAAAAGGTCGTGGAATGTCGATCTTTGTCTCAATTTTAGATGGTGACTACTATGAATGTGCTGAAGAAGCAAAGGAAGCTTGCAAACAATTAGCCACCTACATTGAGTATAAGCGTTGTGAAGGTGTAGCTGAAATCGTTGTAGCCCCAAACATGACTGAAGGGTTCCGTGGGATCATCCAGACGATGGGACTCGGAAACCTCAAACCCAACATTGTGGTAATGAGGTACCCTGAGATCTGGCGCAGAGAAAATCTAACAGAGATTCCATCCACATTTGTTGGGATAATCAATGACTGCATAACAGCAAACAAAGCAGTTGTCATCATCAAAGGGTTAGACGAGTGGCCAAACGAGTACCAAAGACAGTATGGAACAATCGACTTGTACTGGATTGTGAGAGATGGTGGTCTCATGCTTCTTCTCTCACAGCTTCTTCTGACAAAAGAAAGCTTCGAAAGCTGCAAAATCCAACTCTTCTGCATAGCTGAAGAGGATTCAGACGCGGAAGCACTCAAAGCTGACGTGAAGAAGTTCCTCTACGATCTCAGAATGCATGCAGAAGTAATCGTGGTCACAATGAAATCATGGGACATAAGATCCGAAGGAAACAGCCAAGAAGATTCATTGGAAGCTTTTGATGCTGCACAGAGACGAATCTCAGATTACTTGGGAGAGATCAAGAGACAAGGTTCGAATCCTTTGTTGGCTAATGGGAAACCGATGGTGGTGAATGAGCAACAAGTGGAGAAGTTTCTTTACACAATGCTGAAACTGAACTCAACCATTCTGAGTTATTCGAGAATGGCCGCAGTGGTTCTGGTTAGTCTCCCGCCACCTCCGTTGAATCACCCGGCGTATTTCTACATGGAATATATGGATTTGCTGGTGGAGAATGTGCCAAGGATGTTGATCGTAAGAGGGTATCACAGAGACGTTGTTACTTTGTTTACATAGTTTAAATCTCAATTTTATACCAACCATGAGCATCAAAAAGCCTGCCCTTCAAGGTCAGTTTTTTTTTTCTTACAGTTCATAATTTCCTTTTCTTGTAGTACAGAGAATTTCATTTGTTGAAACGGATTGAATTGAATATTCCTGCGAGCTATAGTTTTTTCTTTTCATATTTTTGTTTGCAGATAGAACAATTTATGAGGTTGTATCCTGAGGCAGATCAATACATTTCCTCTCCTGGATTATATCTCCCGACTTTTGGAAGATTTTGCTAAAACTACCTATGGTTTTTACCCGTATTATTTCACCGCTCACTAATTTTTCATGTTCATAAAATTCTTCAAAATTACATGGATTATTTTCACCATATGTGAAACGACATGAGATTATGTTAACATGATGGTCAAAACATAATAGATCAATGAAATTTTGTGCATATATTACAATATCACAGCAAGAAAGGAGTTATAGTTCAATGATTATTACCAAAAAAAGGACTATAAAAGAAAACGAAGACACTTCAAATGTGAGCAACACAACACTTCAAAGTGGAACTACTTGACTTGCAGGAAATTCGACTTTGCGCTTCTTCTTATTCATTTTTCAAGCTACTTTCGTGTTAGCGTTTACGAGTTAGGTTCTGTGTATTTGCAACTCTGTGACATGCTCTACCTTACAGAAAACCGCAAGTATGAGAACCTTGTTGATCCTTCAACTTTCATTCCTCGATTCTCAAACAAGTTATTGAAAGGTGCACACAATAAGCAAGTCGTGGAAACGGCTACACACATTATAGCTAGTATGAAGAGTAACTGGATGCAGACCGGACGGAAACCAAGTGGAATATGTGGAGCAGCACTCTATACAGCTGCACTTTCTCATGGTATCAAGTGCTCTAAGACAGATATCACCAACATTGTGTATATATGCGAAGCAACTCTAACTAAAAGATTGATTGAGTTTGGAAATACCGAGGCTGCAAGTTTTACTGCTGATGAGCTCAGTAAACCTGAAAGAGAAAGAGAAAAAGAAAGAGAAGAAGAAAGAGAATTGCGTACAAGGAACCCGAATTCTTACAAGAAAGGACTAGTGCTCTGTACATCAAGATTGTAAACCTTTTGATTATGGATTATGTAAGAGCTGTTTCATGAAAGTTTCTGTTGGACTTGAAGGTGGCTCGGATCCTCCCTCCTTCCAGCGAGCAGAGAAAGAGAGAATGGAGGAAAAAGCTTCTACAGAAGAAAACGACAAACAACAAAATTCGGATGAATCAAGCACTTTGTCTGACCTCGATGATGGAGAGTTGGATTGTTATTTTCGGAACCCGAAAGAAGTGCACCTGGTTGAGATTATCTTTGATCACGAAAACCCCGGATATGATGAGAAGGAAGCAGCAGCTTTAAACGCTTGCAATAATGCAAGCAACCTTTTCGAAGCTTCTAAAGCAGCGGCGGCGAAATCTAGAAAAGATAAACGACAACAACGTGCTGAGGAAGAAAAGAACGCGCCTCCTCCAGCTACAGCCATGGAAGCTGTTGATAGCATGGTCAAGAGAAAGAAATTTCCCGATACTAACTGCGATTATTTGGAGGAGCTTCTTGATACTTCAGCTCAGAAAGCATCCAAGAGATTGAAAACCGAGACAGTGATGGAGAAGAACAAGGAAGAGCATGAGATTGTTGAAAACGAACAGGATGAAGAAGATTACGCGGCATGAACACAGATGAGAAATTCTATGAAGGCGTAGTGGAAGAGGACGAGGAAGAGGGTGGTTATGATTTTGGACTGTATTAATTAAACTTTATATTATCTAATAATTATATTTTTGAGAACAAATTTGTTTAAGCCGGACTAGTTAAACTTTATATTATCTAATAATTATATTTTTGAAAAGAAAAAAAAACTCTTCAAAATTGTATTGATTATTTTCACCAGATGTGAAACGAGAAGAGTAACATGATGATAGTCAAACATAGTTTCATTTGTGCTGTCAGAACCTACTCATCTCTTCCTTGGCGGTTTAAATTTCATTTGGCCTTGGTTTATGGTCTAACGTTGTTGTTGTTTATGTTTCACTTTTCATTAATAAAACGAGATGACAAATAAAATTTTACAATATCAGTCGAAAGAAGATCGAAGAAGAGCAACTATAGTTGATGTGACTTGTTGTTATGTACGGTTAAAGACTATTTGGTCTTGTGCTCTTTCCAAAGTCTAATGCCATAGACCTTAATAGTAATACTAAAGAAAGACGCGCGAGAGTTGTATTAACTACTCTTTGTCTAATAATACAAAATATTTTAAAATACCAACAACCTGCCGCTAATGTAATAATATGTTTGAATCAAAAATAGAGGGGGAAGAGAAGTAAACTTTGAATTCTATTGGTAGGTTGTTGTGTAAGTCTCTCTCACCGACGCTTCTTTCCTTCTCCATGTCTTGATCGTCTTGGAGCTTCGTCTTCGTCTTCACTTTCACTCTCTTCGTTTCTTAAACTGTTTCCAACCTCGAACTGCTCCATGTCATGTGATGCATCCTGATTTTGTTGATCCCCCGACACTCCTCTCTCATCGCTTCTCTCAGGTGTTTTTCGGTTGCTTGGGCCAGGTCGTGCTGATGATGTTGCTGGTGGATAATACATCGGCCTCCCTCCTCTAGGAGCGTTTCCCATTCCTCCCATATGCGGGCCTCGTCCGCCTCCCATCATACCATAACCGCCATGTGGAAACTGTTGCGGAGGCCTACCAGGAAACATCATCCCAGGTACTGGTCCTCTGAAATCACCACCGAACCTCGGTCCATACGGTCCAAAGGGTCTTGGACCCATGCCAAATGGATCTGGCATACCATTATATCCACCAGGCCCATAGGGAAATGCATCGCCAGGGCCCATTACTCCGAGAGGGAAACCTCCCATTCCAGGCATCGGTCTGATTCCGCGTCCTAAAGGCATTTGAGGAGGCCACATTATTCCTCTTCCTCTTCCTCTGCCTTGAGGACCCCCCGCCATGCTCTCTTCTTCCTCCTCACTTTCATCTTCTTCCTCTTCCTCTTCTTCATTGTCTTCAAACGGCACAATGTCTGGGTTCTCAGCTCTACTCTCTGGATTCACACCCTTTGCTTTCTCTTCTTCTCGTTTTGCTTCTGCAGCTATGGAGATTGCCTTGGATTCATGGAAAAACAAAAATAACACTCCATGATGAAGTAACAGAATGAAAATCCTAGAAGAAACCAAAGTCACCAATAAAAGAGCATATGGAGCTCAGTTCTTCATTGTGTCATAAATTATACGCTTAAGAACCATGAAAGAACAAAGTTAAACAACAACGAGAGAGAGTGGGAGAGAGAGTATATACCATAAGCTCGCTATCTGGTTCAAGATAAAGCAAAGAAGCGAGTTGTTCACCAACGGAGGGCTCTAATTCCTGACAGTCTCTGCTTATCTACGGTCATTGAACCAAAAGAGTAAAATAAAGGTCACTAGGTTACATGCAAATACTAAAAAAAACATAAACATTACACAACGACCATCAGCTAATAGTAATCATGTATCAGTAGTAACTTGTAATGCCTAGCAAAACATTTGTGTAACTGTGCGAGTTAGCCAGTTAGGTCAACATGGGACAATTTAGACCTTTACGGAGTGTATTGATATAAACATCCTTATTTATCATGTGTTGTATCTAACAAACAATACTATTTCCAGATAGGAGACCAACTAGAGCAGTGAAAAAAAAACATGGTGAGAAATTCCACGTACCTTCACAGGTAAGTTTTCGTTGTAAGGATTCCTCAAATTCCGAGTTTTGTGGAAGGATAGTTCGCACAACTACAATAGTAAGAATTACAATCAATCAAAGAAGTCATGTTACTGCATGATTTATGAAAGCATCCCCTTTACTTCTCAGTAGCATGTGCCAGAGAAGGACTAAATGTAACAGACTCAATCGCATAGAGAATGACTAAATAAACATCTCAGAGAAAGGACTATTAACTAAAAGGGAAAGCTTAGTCACACACCTTTAACCATTTAACTGAAAAGTTCCGGCCATACTGTGCAGTTCCATGTTCATGTTTCCAGTTTCCTCCACCAATGTAACCACCAATTCTTGATGTCATCTTAGCACACCCCTATAGCATCATATGTGAAACAAAGTTATTTAGAATCATAACGCTGCCTACCAAATACACTATGGAGAAGAAAACTACAGAAAGGCAACCATCAATACACATGAATAAGGGTTTTGATCTGTCAATAGGCTTACAGTAACTAAGGTTTAACCCAATAAACTACCTGGAAATGCCGGGTCCGGTTGACAGAAAATATCAAGATCACATTTTCCACAGAGTCGAAAGCTTCATTAAGTTTAGCTTCATTGCTCCTTTGTGTTGCCCACACACCTTGTTGCACAGATAATTCAAAATTTTCTCGATTGTTACTTTTAACTACAAAATACCTGAAAAAAACAAGATCCTAAATTATGTAAGGGATTACCTATGAAGAGTAATAATATACCACAAGGTATATATACAGTTAACGAATCCATAAAATCAAACATACAAGAGTTACATCAAACTTAATATCGAGCAGTCAAGATGAGCATCTTCGAAAGCCGAAATACTAGACAACGTTTGAAGAATCCCATTCTTCTTCACACACTCATTTTAGATCAATTGTATGGGATTTTAGAAGATATAGCTACATGAATTACACAATCTCTTACTAATATCTGAATAAAATTACGTTATAGGCAAAATAGCAACACTAGAGCACAAGAATAGGCAATCAACTCTTGGTGACCAATCTGAAATAAAGAAAACATGACTCTTAGGGTCGCAGGAGTCCTGCTGAAAACCACTGGCAATTAGGCCATTGAGCACAGCACTAAATAAATGACAAAATGGTGCTATATGTATTCTAGCCTTACAGAAACAGTAGAGAATAATCGGTATGCTTCTGTTTGACATAAATCTTAAAATACTATGATCATCTATAAGATAAAAATATCAACAAAAACCAGTATATGTATACCACCATTTGCAAAGCCTATTTCCCACATTTTAGCTGAAGGGGGAAGGGTACCTGATGGAAAAAAGGAGACTAATAATACTCAAAAGCAAAACAAGAGGGTAAAGCCAGCCCAATGCAGGTCGATTTATTGTTTTTGTAACAGTTGAGGTCAAATAAAATCTCAGAAATTTAACTAGCTATCAAAGAAAAATTATCCTAAAATCAGGTAGATAAAGTTGAAAATATATCTGTATATATAAAGTTCATTCTGAACTTGCAAATAACCAGTTACATTCTAAATTGTTTCAAAGCTCTTATAAGAAACCAATATTTTAATACTGAACCAATAACAACGTCTTGAATTGATAAACATAATTTACAGAACCCAATTAAAAACCTTAGGACTCTGAACACACCTATTTACCCCTTGAGGCAAAGGATGAGATGTTCTGTTCGTTTGATCAGCAGGATTTGGTATCAGAGTCTGGCTGACCTGGTGTTGTGATTGCTGAGGTTGTTGTTGTTGTTGCTGCTGCAAGTTACCTGATTCTTGTGGCTGGCCTTGCATTGGAACTTGCCCCTGAGGTCTATCTTGTAGCTGTGGAGCAACATTCCTTGCTTGATAGAGCCTATTTGTCCCATAATTGTATGTTGTCAATTGTTGTATCTTCTGAAGAACTTCCTCAACTGGTGGTGGAGGTCCAGGAAGCTTTGCATGCCTGTACCGACAATCAGGACCATTGGGACAAAACCCCAGCTTGTACCTACAAAATATAATCACAAGATAAGTAATAAATCTAACCAGTCTTAGAATCAACACAAACTCAATCATCAAGTTCAATCTAAACTGACAAAACATGAAACTGAAAACCGAATTTATGTAACATACATATTGCATTCTTTGATATCTTCATTGGTATGTTTATACACACAATCCTGCTCTCGACATTCACCGTATAACCGGAAAAAACGGCAGATCGGCATACGAGCTTTATCGAACTGATGGAGAAACCCACAGGCGTCACCTTTCATACACAGACCTCGAAGCCAGTGTCTACAAACAGTTTGACGGAAACTTCTACCCCTCCCAGCTCCAGCCACCGTCGCGGAAGAATGATCGTAGGTCGGTGCTACGTTAACAGCGGCGGAGGAAGAGTTTTCAGGCGGAGCAACCGGGACGGAAGCGGTGTTCTGAACAGGTCCGGAATCAAGACCGCCTTCGAAATCGAAGCTAAGTCCATCAGCATCCTCCATTGCTAAGGATTTTTCTAGGGTTTGGAAGAAACGAACAGAGAGATCAAATCGGAGGATTCGAGCTTCTGATGTTAGAAACAAGGTTTAACGACTCAAGCTCGGTTCATCGTATAACTATCAGATTGAACCGGTATTTGAACGGTTTATTAAACCGGTAATTTATTTATTTGTCGGTTCAGTATTTGTGTTTTAACCAAAGTCATCTCGTTTCGTATACAGAGTATTGTGAATTTTTACAAATTACAAGTCAATGACCAGTAATAATACCTTATCAAATAAACTTTCTTCTTGATTTAATTTTTTTCTCATTGTTCTCTAAACTAATTACATTCTCCAGTCATATTATTTCCATCTCCAAATATAATAATATGAATTGCGTAAGACTAATATAAATAAATCCATCGCATTCTCCGGTCATATTAGAAGTAGGGGAGAAAAGAAAACCATTTGGATTGTTGAAGAAGAAGGAAAGCTCTCCAATAAAGCCCCGGTTTCAAAAACTTTTGTCTCAGCCCGGTATCCTGTTGAGTTTCATTCGGATTACTATATCCGTTTTAGACTTAGGACCGAAATAGTGAAAGCCGAGGAGTCAAAACCTTTTTGAAGTTGCGCTTCTGGCGTAGATGCTATTAGGACACGTTCTACACTCGGATCATGAGGGACTAATAGCTTGGATTTGGATTGGATCTTAGGATAGGATTTGATTTTCTTTGTGTTAGTAATTGTTTTTGTGTCATTGGGTGAATTTAGGTGGTTTAAGAGATGATTTCACTTAGAGTCGTGGTGTAATTCATCTCGTTGTGGTTGGAAAAATACAGTAAATTTCAGTTGGATAGCGTTGAATCCATCTTAGTGTTTCAGGGTGATACTAAACTGATTCATTGTATTTGGTTAAAATATGTTGTGGTCGAATCACTTATACTTTTGAATTGGTTAATGAAAAGTTGATGTTGAGCCAAAAATAAAAAATAAACCCATCGCATATTGCACCAAAGAAAAACTCTTTTTGCATATAAATGGGTTATTGATCAACTTACTTGAAAGTTGAAACCCATTAATTTCTTTCATAGTATTGTCCAACAAAACATATACTCCTTTTCATTTTTTATGTTATAGATGATGATACGAATGATCTTGACTTCATAAGTTATAGAATGTTCACAACGGTCTTTACATTCAAAATTCTATTGTGATTTTTTTATTTATTGCTTATGGCAATTCTTCGGATTCATTACCGATAAAATTTTAGATTATAAAGTCAATTGGTAAATATGGTACTAATCTGGTACGGGACGAAGTTGGAATCTTACCATAAATATTAGACATGCTCCACGCTGGACTACAATTCTTCTTCTTCATCGACTAATCATACCAAAATTTCATTGATATCGGATTCTAGTCAATCGTCGGATCATCGATTTTTTGAGGAAAACTTCCAAATTTCTCTATGATTTTTTAGGCTATGAATTAAGGATTTCATTTGATTTGTGAAAACTTGAAAGTTGTAGATTACGAATTAACTCCATCAGTATAAATTTAGGATGAAGTTCCATGGTGGTTATGATATTGTGTGATCAAACATTTGACGAGAGATTTACAGCTTTCTTCGACGAAGAAACCATGGACTTTTTTTCTCATGAATTGATCTACCTAAATGGCGAAGAAGGGTTTCAAGGATGTCGGTTCTCGAGTTGGGAAAAGTTATTTTTCTATTTCTATTTTTCTTATTTTTGGTGAAAATTTAATTTAAGTCGTTATATAGAGTTTTGGGCCTTTAATTTTGCCAATAAACGTTAACCTTTTTTTTTTCTTAGACTAATACATGTCTTTTATTGATATAATGAAATCAACATTTGAATATGTACTATATCAACATTTAAACTCCTTTTGCTTCCATCCTATATATACTCCTTGAGGATTTTCAAGCTTTAGAATCTCTTTGTGACCAACAATCTCATTGCCTCTGATCACCTTTTTCGTAGACTTGTACATCCACTTCGCAAGAGGCTGAAGACGAATCTCTCTATTAAAAAGGTTGTTCCGTAGACGGAGTCTTGGAACATAATACTAGTAATGATTTTTAGGAAAGAACTTATGAGTTGGAAGCACTTGATTCTCTGATAATCAAGATAAAACTCAAAATGAATTACCAGATTGCGCTTGAAGTTGTTGTTTGTGATATATGGCCTCAAAAAATCCACAACTAGCTCAATTTCTGAAGAAGAAAACTTGACACCCCTATGCGGCACTGGACTTTATAATATTTTAGGTTTTGGATATTTAAGTTTAAGATTTAATTTTATTAGCATACAAAGTAATTAAATTTAATAATAATTAATACTGTAAAAGTAAATTTCATGAATTAAACTATTTTTTGAGGATCAAAGCTATTGCGTTCCATCCAACCTACAAGATTTAGATTTTGTGTTCGTAGAGAGGAAGGTAACATTTTTTGTGAGATCATCTTCAATAACAAACAAACATAATAATTAGAAACGAAGCTTTACAAAATTTTAAAAACTGAAATAAAAATATATAAATTGAGATAACTTACTTGTTTCAAGAGGTGAAATAAACATAGGCAAAGATGTAGGATCTTTTGATGTTGCTTTCCAAACAACAACTACACGAACAGGAAATGAAAAATTAGACGATGATGAATAACACGAAGCACAAAGATTAGTATACAAATATAATTACGTGAACATTATTGAAGAAAAAATAATTGTCTTATTTTTGAGTTATGGAGGGCACATAAATTACATGTTGGTAACTATTTGTTATATGTTGATTAGCACAATAGCTAGGAAAACCAAAACATGTAGTCGATTAAACTAACCTTGCGTAAACAACTCATCATCAATTGGCAAAGATCTATGAGATTTTATTTTCCATGGACCATAACAGAAAAAGGAGAAAAGAAAACCGATGACGATGCATCATAGAAAGGTCCAAGATTGAAGTAAAAAAAGAACTATAAACCATAATTATTACATATCATGCATAAAAATCAAGCCGTGATGTTTGAGTTTCAAGGGAGAAATCCTATATTTATAGAAATTTTCAACATAAGGTTTTAGGGTTTTAGATATGACGGCATAAATTATACGGACATAATTTTTTTAATAGAAAAATATAAGTCCAATAGGCGAATAAGAGAATTAGGATTGATAGACGAATTAGGGGTGATTAGAGTTGATTAGGGTTAATAGGCGAATTAAGATTGATACGCAAATTAGAGTTGTTATTTGTAAAACAGAAAAGATTACATTACATTTTTTACACATTTTTTTTACATATTAAAATATGGAAATCTCATTAATGTAAAATATAATCTTATTAATTAATAATTAATAATTAAAGGGGGCAAAAACGTTCGTTAATATTCTGAGAGCAAACGTGAGCACTTTGATATATAAGATAAAGTTTATTTATTTCCCAAATGTTACGAAAAATTAATTCCGTCATCTTTTTGTTAACAAAAGTTTATCGATATGCTTAAAATGATCCAATCATCGAAATTTAAGTATTTTTTTATAAAGTCAAATTAAATTTTAAAATTTTAATAATATTTCAAAATTATATACTTTTTCATCTTAAATTTAAAAATTTGTGATTTGTTTGACATTTTTTCCCAATAAAATATAGTTTCAATTTTTCTATTTTGCTAAGATAGCAATGTCTGTTTATAATACAAATTTGGATGTATAATAAATATTTTGTCTCACAACTAACACGTTGAAAATCGACCACTACTTGGTACGAAAATAGCAAAATAAATTAATTTGGGGCTTTTCTTAAAGAAAATTATTTTATATTTTTCTTTAATTTTGTGTTTGTGTCGTCCTTCTATCTCTAAGAAGCACTACCCCTCCCGCAATTGAAGGTTCTCTTCGTCGCTCACATCCAATCTCTATCGATCTCAGATTCCAATTTCTGCGAATATTTTCTTCCCAGAGAGATTACAGATTCTAGGGTTTCGAATAGTTCTTTCCAATCTAGTCTTCTTCCTTTTGTTTCTCGGGCGAAATTTCCCTTAGGGTTTCGAAGATCCGAATCTGTGGACGGAGACAATTCGACGTCTTCTTGAGCTGCAAAGATGTTCTGGCGAATGGCTGGATTATCAACGGCGTCTGCCGTGAGTTTTCTTCTCCCTCACCTTTTCTTTTAACGGCGTCTGCCGTGAGTTTTGGGAGAATAAGTCACTCCATTGAGATGAGAGTTTTAGCTGTTTGTTTGAATCCTGTACACGTTTCTTATTGATGGATTTAGCTATTAGTGTTTCATTTCTGGGGATTTTGGCAGCTTCCTCTGTTTTTATAGACGAATATGTTGGAAGGTGAAGAGATTATATATCTTGACCAGTAATGAAGTGTCTTCTTGATGATATATGAACACTGTCTTACTGGAAAGTGGGAGACTATCCCTTGTTGTCGAAGGGATTGATTGTTTTTTTGAATTCTGCATTTCATAGACAAGGGAGGTGAGATGTATAGAGTGACGAGAACTTTTTTGATGTGATTAGAGAATGTTTTTAGTTGATGGAAATCCTCATTCTTCGCCAATATTCTAGTGATAACCCAGAATCATCAAAAGAACATCAAAATATGCATGGATATGTGTTAATGAAATAATACTGAATACATTAGTAGAGGATGAGGAGGTAAACACTAATTTTGGGTTCTTTCTGGTGTTTCGAAGGGGAGTTTCTTTGTGGAGTTCCATGTAACTTGTGTGTTTCTGATAATATGTTGGGACGTTATTCATATTCTACAATATTTTGCTGGCTGCTTGCGATTCATAGTCTTATGTGCTTTCTGGAAATTTCGAATTTTGTTTGCAGGTTGAAGCAATTTTGGATAAAGATAGTTTCACATTAGAGGATCTTCTTGACGAGGATGAAATTATTCAAGAATGCAAAGCCCTGAATGGACGACTCTTAAATTTGTATGCTCTGTAACCACATTTTCTTGCATTTCATGCTTAATTACCGTTTTGGGAGAGGAAAGGAAATGCAATTGTTCATGTGTAAAGGTTGCAAGTGACAGTGCATTGGCTTTGGGTGGTGGATTTATTACCTGACAATGCTGTCACTTATTTTGACGTCCACCTCAATAGCTTGGCTAATCAATTTATTTCACGACATGCCAGTTTTTTGCATTATTTTACGACATGTCAGTTTGGCTAATGGCTAACTAGAACAGTTCTACTTACACATTATTTTAAGACATGCCAGTTTCTTGCATCACATGATTTTCTGTCATCAGTCGAACAAAATTATCTCCCTATTCTGCACAAAAGTTGGATTATCAAACATCCTGTCTTAATCAGGCGTTCTTGACTATTGGTTTCGTTTTATTTCAGCTTGAGAGAAAAAGTGCAAGTGGAACAACTTATTAGGTACATAATAGAGGAGCCTCTTGAGGACGTGGAAAAGAAGCGAACATTCAAGTAAGTGTTTTGGATAAATGATCTGAAAAATATCATTAAAACAGAAAAAAAACGATATTGTTTATTGTTTTTTTTCCCTGATTTTGTTTGATGAATAAACAATTGATATTCTTTTCTGCTGTAGGTTTCCTTTCATTGCCTGTGAAATTTTCACATGTGAGATTGAAATGATACTGAAAACACTAGTAGAAGATGAGGAGGTAGAGATTGACTTTGTTACTTTCTCCTATATTTATACTTGGTAAATGGTTATGGATTTAGGGTCTCTTACCTCTCGTGATCTCTTCCTTTTGCAGTTGATGTTATTATTGTTTTCGTTTTTGGAAGCTAAAGAAACCCATAACTCATTACTTGCCGGGTACTTCAGCAAGGTATTTAGCATTCAACAATTTTTAATTATCAGAAAATTCATTGAGAACTTTCCAACGCTCTTATAGGGCTCTATAGAGTTTCCTCGACGTGTACTCTCTTACATCTGTTATTTCTAGGTTGTCATTTGTCTGCTGGTGCGGAAGACGATCCCATTCATGCAATTTATAAAAGTAAGTTGGTTTTGTTTCCCAGATTAGGACTTTCGTTTAAGAATGACTTGAACTTAGCTAGAATTATTATTTTTCCTTATCTCTGTAGAAATTATTGAATCATTAGCTTACTAATTTCTTGTACACTTTGGATCTTCTACGTAACTTGAGATAATGCCGTGAAATAGTCAGAGATATTGATGAATATCTGGTTTGCTATTTAATTATTGTAAGAGATTTTTACTAATCAACAATATTCAATCCAAGTATCCAACCCTGTTGTTAAAATATTGATAACTGGTACACAAATTTACTATGCTTTAAACACCATTTGACCGTTTGAAAATTCATATTAAGAATTCACATTATGATTAACCTTGGCTTTCTTGTGCTACCAGGATCATCAAGAAATTCTGAAGCAGCTTGTTGATTTGATTGGTATTACATCTATTATGGAGGTTGGTTTGCACTTTTATATGCCTTGTTGGAATTCCTTATTAGGCTCTACGTTTATTACACATCAACTTGAGAACATACTGAATATGATTCGTTTAAGAGAACAATAGTAATCAACCCAGTAATAATGGTAATTATTGCTGATATTTCTCTCATCATTGTCATGGCGAGTATTGCTGTTTAAACTATGATTGTTACACAAGGAATTTCTTCAATTATTATTGTCTGTATACCATGAAAGTTATATACCGAGAGGTTGTAAAATTGTATATTTTCTGTAAAATACTTGTTTCCTAGACTCTAACTTATTGCTTGGTGCTTAGGTTTTAAAACGCCTGGTTGGTACTGATGAACACCTATATTCAAACTATACAAGTGCAATGCAGTGGATAGAAGATACGGATGTTTTAGAGATGATTGTGGACAAGTTTGGCTCTTCGGTAAGTTTCATTCAGTTGCATGGATTACTTTTGTTTCAATAAGGGCAAGTCTTCTGGCTTTCCTCCTTTATTTCAGATTTATGCTACCATTCAATGCATTGCTATCCACTGATATCTTGGAGATTTTTGTTTTATTTTTGTAGGAGTCTCCCGAGGTACATGCCAATGCAGCTGAAATTCTGTGTACTGTTGCAAGATACGCACCCCCTGGTCTTGCTACAAAACTTTCCAGCCCCAGGTAGACTTTCTCAGCTTTGGCTATTATTTTAATGTAGTCGTTGATACTGCTTAAAATTTCTAATTAATTGACTTCTTACTATGATTCCTGGACACTTTTATGCAGCTGCACTGGAAGGTTGTTAAAACATACTTTAGAAGATTCACGGCCTAAGTCTGTTCTGGTTAATTCGTTATCTGTATGCATATCTCTACTCGATCCTAAGAGGTTTACACTGGGCACTTATCATATATATGGTCGTCAACTTACCCATGGAAGCATGGTAACTAATCCCGAGACAGTTGAGGGAATGCTTGGAAGCCTAGGTGAGCAAATACAGTATGGTTATTAAAGATTCTTATGTAGTTCAGTAGTTGTACTTGTGTGTTGTTGTGTATTGACTTCTTGAATGCTATATTCCCTATTGTGAAAGATGGGGTTGGGTTGGGAAGGAAGAATACTGGGTTTGTGGGAGTCGGAACCTACAACCAGATTTCTTAAGCACATTTTTTGCTTGTTGGTATGAAAACTGGTGAAACTTTATATTTTTTCCTAATTGTGTAGAGACGTGCTAGACGCTTGTTGAGGTGCAAGACAATCATCATGGCATTTTACTTTTCCAAATGAATACTATGTGGCTTGCAATGTTAATTAGTATCTTGGCTACTATGAATACTATGTAATAGGTTTCTACTGTGCAGGTGATTTACTTATGCTTTTGAATGTTTCATCTGCTGAGGGTGTTTTGTTAACAACGTATGGCAAGTTGCAACCACCTCTTGGAAAACACAGATTAAAGGTACTTTATTTTTCTCGTTTGTGTGATTTGTTTTCTAACTATGATGTATCTTTCACTAGATGGTTTATGATTTGTAATTTCTGAACTACATTTGTTCAATAGACGAAAATTTGAATTTATTTATTTTTCCTAGATTGTAGAGTTTATTTCAGTCTTGCTCACTGTCGGTAGTGAAGCAGCAGAGAAGGAAGTAATTCGACTTGGAGCGGTGAAAAGAGTGTTGGACTTGTTCTTTGAGTAAGTAGGAAATTTCATTTTCTTAGTTGATGATATGCAAACTGCCATGCTAAATTGTGATGCAATTGTGTCTCAGGTATCCCTACAACAATTTTTTGCATCACCATGTGGAGAATGTAATTCTCTCATGTATGGAGAGCAAAAACTCTCAACTTGTTGACCATCTTCTCAGTGAGTGCAATCTTATTGGGAGTATACTAGAGGCGGAAAAGGACTCCACATTAACTGCTGGTGATTCTGATAAGGTGAAGATACTTAATTGCTAATGTCTGAGGTTGGCATCATTATTTATTAACTTGGTTTACATGCGATGTCTCAGCTTCAGCCTACAGTCCCTGCAGAGGGTAAAAAGCCACTCAGGATTGGAAACATCGGTCATTTGACTCGTATCTCCAACAAACTTCTTCAGCTAGCTAATAGCAATGTCGAAATTCAGTCACATTTGCAGGTATACTACAATTCTGTCTTATGGGATTTAATAATTTAGTTACTTGCCACACATTCATGTACACATGCAGATATGAAGTAGAACTGGTTTGCATGAGTTTTGGATGAGAATATGACATTTCTTAACATTTTATAGAAGATCAGATGGCTTAAACAATTTTCTCAGAGCTTTATCCCTGTTTTACTTCTCCCAAAGATATTTCCTTGATAGGATGTTTGGGTTAGAGGGGTTCTAGCCTTGTAGGGTGCTGGTCTTTAGTATCAAACTCTTGATATTTTGTTAATTTTTGTCTGCTACGATTTTTTACCAGGAAAATAGCAAATGGGTGGACTGGCAGACAGATGTCTTGTCGAAGCGTAATACATTGGAAAATGTCTACTCTTGGGCCTGCGGGTATGTATTTCTTTTCTCTTATAGGGAGATAATCTAGACTTAAAGAAACCTTGTGACACCGGCTTCTGTTTTCAAATTATTACCAAAGGCATGTATACTTAAAATGTATTTTTCATATAGAAGTTTGTCACATTAGTGTAATTTTCTTTTGATTTAATAGCAATCAAGATATATGATAAGTTAAATGTGATTGCACATTCTCACTAGGTGGCAATAAGAGCTTGCTTTTGGGAAGTTCTTTAGGGGGTGATAAATATTATTTATGAGAGGCAGTAGTGATGGTTGGTGCAGTATATGGATTAATTCTTTTTATTGATATTGCTCTTAACAGGAGGCCTACTTCACTCCATGATCGTAGTAGAGATAGTGATGATGATGATTACCACGATAGAGATTATGATGTGGCAGCCCTAGCAAACAATTTGAGCCAGGCTTTTCGATATGGAATTTACAGCAATGATGACATGGATGAGGTGATGTTCTCGTGTTTCCTTTTCATAGCTGCTACGTGTGACTTTTCTTTGGAAATTAGTATTATCCAAGATTTTGGCCGCATATTTCAATAAGTTTTGGAATGTCATGGGTGTAGACTGTTTAGTCAAAGGAGGGAATTGATTCAGGAATTTTCTTGGAATTCATTTTTATTTATGTTAGCCATCCTGTGATAGGTCCTGAAATACATAGTGAAATTGGATGCAATACTGTCTAAAGTTTTGCTAATGTATTGGACCACTGGGGTGGATCCAGTTACCAAATCTCTGTATTTGGTGGATAGTTAAACCGTCATTTCTTTCTTCAATCATTCTGCTTGGTTGACCACTGGATAGATATAGCATTGGGGGTTTCAGACCATCTTCTCTTCCTTTATTATCTTTAATGTAGCCTAGAAGTAGCTTGGATAAAGTCGGTTAACCTGAGCAACTAAATTCCGTCAGAGCTTTTGATTTCATTGCATTGTTTTCCTCATATCACATTGTTCTACCATTAACATATCTATATTATCCACTGCAGGCCCAAGGCTCTATGGAACGCGATGATGAGGTATTGTTCGTCTTTTCCTTATATTTAGGAATTGAGGCTTGACTTCCATTTGTGGAAAAGTAGGTTCAAATTTTTAACGTCTTTCATTTGCTCCTTTCTGAGAACTCGCTCAGCGGCTCCTGTGCCTGTTTTTATAAGCAGCCAATATGGAAGCTTTAGTGATATGGTAGATATGAAAACCTCTTATGAAGTCTATGTTGCAGGATGTCTACTTTGATGATGAATCTGCAGAAGTCGTCATATCCTCCTTGCGCCTTGGAGATGACCAGGAGAGGTAATCGGTTCAACTGTTTTTTCCTGGTAGAAATTAATCCGTTGATTCGCATCATATGCTTGAGCTTGATGTGGTCCCTTAACTTACGAAATATAACATGGTGTCGTTGCAGTGATTCTCTCTTCACAAATTCAAACTGGTTCGCATTCGATGATGATAAAGCTGCGAATGAGCGCTCAATGACCTCAGCTGCTTCCCCTTCACCCAATGCTGATGGAGATGGTGAAGATGATGATGATGTCGTCATAGGCGAAGCCGATGAATTCAACGCCACTGCAGCCTCTTCTCCACCTGTTGATATGGAAACAGAGGATTCTACATCAAAGCATCCTTCTGAAAACCCGAGTGAACCAGAACCTGAAAAGTCACCTGCTTGGGTTGAGTGGAGAGAGACCTCTGAGTCCACCGCACCACCTTCTTCCAACCCAGAGGAGACTACCATATTGTCCAATGGTGATGTTCAAATTGAGAAAGAGGATAATGATGATGATGATGATACTGATAACAAAAGTGCAGTGAAAACACCAGGTGTACCTGGCGATGAAACCACAGAGAAGTTACCAGATGAGAGTGGTGTTGAACCCACTGAGAACTCACCAAAAGCTAGTGGCATTGAACCCACAGAGAGCTCACCAAAAGCGAGTGGAGCTGAAGTAACTGGAAACTTGAGAGATTCCGATCCTGCTGAATCTCATGCGGATGCTAAAAGCTCTGAACCTGAAAGCCCTCATGGGACAAAAGAAACAGAGGTTGCAGCAGAAGCAGATACCAAAGAGACCGAAGAGGCTGTGAAGGAACCAGAGAAGGTAGTGTGAGCTTTTTACTTAACCGGGGGTCTCTTTGACTGATAAAACAAAATTTCTTCTGGTTTAGTTTGATTAAGGGCTTTGTCTGTTTTGGGTACAATTTATTATTCTATTTTTTTCTTTTCCTTGTTTGTTTACTTCATTGTATCATCTCCAAATCCGGTATTTTTTATTCAACATTATTGTCGACCAAAATTTGTTACTAGCTTTTCATATTTTATTAGTATAATCTTTTACCTCAGCTAGACTCATCAAGTGTCTTGTAAAGTTGTTGCTATTAATTTTTCACTTGTTCCTTGTTGTTTGATGCTTCTGTCGTGAACAGAGAAATCGATTCTGTCATCGCAACAAGAGCAAAAGTCTTTCGAGTAGACATTGTATATTTCGGAGATCTTCATACCAAAACTCAAAAGAATTGAGAGCTTGGTCTAGACGAAAACCAGACACAAAAATTTGCATCATGAAAAACACTCAAAGAATCTTTACATGAGATATCTGAGCTTGAGTTTGGATATTAACGTTGGCAAATCTCCATTGTGGAGAATTGAAATACTAAGCTTTCATTATCCTCCAGAATCTTCAAATATACATCAAGATATGAAAACAAACAGTAATGACTAATCATCTACGTCAATAAATGTATCATTACCTTAACTTATTAATGGAAAAGTCTGCTAAATATGGAAAGTTTATTGATTCTCTCCCTTGCATATATAAGATTTAACGATGCCTATGTACAATTTCTTTTTCTCCATCTAGTTACATAGTTTAGGGTTTGCTTCTTCTTCTTTTCACCAAGCTTCCTTCAATGGCGAACCCAAACCAATCCGTCCGGGTACTTCTTCCCGTCTCTCAATCTTTCAATCTATCTCTCTCTCTCTGTTTTTCAGTTGCTAATGATTTTCTGTGTATATTTTTGCAGACGTGCATACTAAAAGTCGATCTAAAGTGTTGCATTGGTTGCCAAAAAAAAGCAAGCATGAAATTGCAGAGTATCTCTGGTAAAAAATACTTCAAAGCTTTTAATTGCGTGGCTCATATGTCTTTAAACATGATGATTTAAATACTTTGTTTCCAATGGAAATAGGTGTAGAGGAAGTGGAGTATAACATCGAAAAAGGGCTCATGACAGTCAGAGGTGACGTAGAACCCATGGCTCTGGTTCGTAAACTTAATAAACATGACAGAAAAACAGAGCTTTTCTCAGTCAAGTACCAGCTTGATGATGATGATCTAAACAGTGATTCAGAAGACTACTCTTCTTCTGACTCTACTAATTCATCTTATGATCCTAAACCCATGGAACGTCAATTCCAAGAGAAGATGATGCAGCAGAAGAAGAAGAAGTCTGGGATACTAAAAATGCTTTCTCTTTTATGGTGTTTCAGCAGTAAATCAAAAGTTGTTCAGCCTTTACCGATGCGAAACCGAAACTGGCATGTCCCATCAAAGTTTGAGAATGTTCCTCCTGGCTTTGGCTTCAATTCTACTACATCGTCGCAGTTGCGGCCTCCGCATCCAATGATGCCCTATCCACCAATGATGCAACCACCAATGATGCAGCAACAACGACCACTAATGATGCAGCAACAAGCACAAGTTCCAATGCCACCTAATGTTAACATGTTCCAGTCAGCACCCCAACCGTTTAAGATGCACCCTAAGTTGCATTACGGGGAGCAGAAACAGGTTGTCACCTAAGCTACTTGTTCTGTTGATTATGTCTCTGATACATATACTAAGCAAAAGAATTGTTTTTAAGTTTCGTATCTTTTGCCAATTGCCGATAGTGAACATTTCTCAAGTCTGGCAAACTTTTAAAACAAAAGAACAAGGGTACATTTTGAATTCATTTATGTGTGATTCTCTGCATCTCCCAAACCTGGTTCCATAAACATTTGGATAAGATGAGCTTTGTTTGTGTCACGGAACAAGAATCTCATTCATAACCCAACAGAGAAAACATAAATAACAACTCAAATCTGTGCCTATTGCTAGTACTAGAATCTATTGTTTTTGATACAGAGATTTCTCTTGGAGAATACTTGTCTTGAGATTTGTCTGTTGTGCTTGTGCATCATGTTTTCCTCCGATTTAATGGTTGTTTTCATGTTCGCCCTCCAAATCTTTCAAGTATCCCATGAACAAAAGAAACCCGAAAAGGAAGAATCCACCTGAAGAGCTCCCTCCACCGCCTCCGCCACCACCACCACCACCATCATCCCGAGGTGGGAACCCGTTTCCACCGTCATCAAGCTTTGGGGATTTAACTTTTCCTGATATTTAAGTTAAGGCTAAAAAAATAAATTCTGAAGATACAAACAAGAATAGACCAGTCCGTTTCTGTTAAAGCACATTCTCAAGAATAAGAACCATAGCAAGCCACAATTTGAGTTCAAAATAACTGTTTCATATTAGCTAGAATCGTATGGTTTTTTAAGCCCCTCTTGTTTGTTAGAAACGCAAAATAGTTGTTCAACATAGAGAAGGGGATGAAACAATTTACCATGAGTAGGAGCTTGTGTGATTGTTGGTGATTGCCGTGTAACGGTCTGTGTTTGTCCTTGACTGCATTTTGAATTCTGCAGAAAACAAATCAGAATAAGTAAACAGCTAGCGTTTCAGAGACACTTAGGAAGAGAATACCGGAAAATAAACTATTATCGGCCATAAGAGCAAAAGGATCTTGTTCATAAAACAAGCAAAATGGCTTATGATGTGTAATTAAGTTATGTGAGCAAAATGGTGTGTGATGAAGTTATCCCAACAGCTAAAGATTTAAAACACTTAAACTTAAAGGCTGCAAAGTCATGAATGGAACCTACCAGCGCAGAGTTACATGCAAAGACTGGTCTTTTATTCTTAGAGACGACAACTGGTTGCACTGCATCCTGGAGAGAAGGGAATTTACTTTGGCTCCAAGGCTGGCGTTGCATAGAAACGCTTGTAGGATAACGCCTTTGAGAGTTTCCTATTACAGACAGCAAGTAGAAGAAGAGCTTTAGAATTCCATTGTTCATTCAATAAAAGCAAGCTCGAACGATGGGACTAAAGCAAGAATCAATGCTACAACAACACTCACTAAAGCTCTGAGATATCAATAACAACAACAAGTCTAGTTTCTTCAATTTGTCAAGAGCAATCCAAACTCAATTTCAAAGAATTTTCCAAAGAAGCAATTGTAAACTTAAGAGCCAACAAGTGTTGAGATTTAGAAGAGACATACCATTACTCGTAAAAGATTTCTCACGAGGAGCGAGGTACACCGATGTTTGTGTACCAATACACAATGATGGATTCATTACCGGCATAACTACAAACAGCAACAAAACAATAATCTTTAACCTATTTCACAAGGGAGAAAAATAAAAAAAAAAATCAATTTCTCATAAATCGAATAGAGAAAAAAATTATGGATTCATCAATTTTGAAATTCGATTAATGATAAAAACCCATAGAGATTTGGATCAAAGCAGGTAGATTTTTTGTCGAGGAAAAATTTGGGATTTTGGTTGCTCCTCGAAGCTTCTCGATCATAGAGGACGAAACGCAAATAAATAGTTTATAAGAAGAACAAAAAAGATGAGGAACGTGAATCGCACCTGAAGACTAAAACGCAAAAAGACGGAAAAAACAAAGATCTTTCTTAGGGTTTATGTAAAATTCTCGCACAAATCAATTTTAAAGCGTTGGCTTCTATTGCAAGAATCTAAATAGCCCAGAAAATAAAATAAAAGGACAAAATATTTCTCCTTTGTTTGTCGGTTTTTTATTTTCCAACAAAATGATATTTGTTTTATTTATTATTACTAAGGCTGATCGGAAAAAATTAAAAACCCTAATTTGAGCAGATCTTTCCAATTGAAAGCGAACCGTGAATTTTGAGTCTCTTTACCGGCGGCGAAAAAATGCTTGGTGGATTATACGGAGATCTTCCTCCACCGACCGATGATGAGAAACCCAGTGGAAACTCCTCTTCCGTCTGGTCAAGCAGTACCAAAATGGCTCCACCTACACTTCGCAAACCACCAGCTTTTGCTCCCCCGCAAACAATCTTAAGACCTCTCAACAAACCTAAACCTATCGTTTCGGCTCCGTACAAGCCTCCTCCTCCTTCGAATTCATCGCAATCGGTGCTTATTCCGGCGAACGAATCAGCACCTTCGCATCAGCCTGCATTGGTTGGTGTGACTTCATCGGTGATTGAAGAGTACGATCCAGCGAGACCTAACGATTACGAGGAGTATAAGAGGGAGAAGAAGAGGAAAGCTACGGAAGCTGAGATGAAACGAGAGATGGATAAGAGAAGGCAAGAGGATGAGGAAAGAGATAAGAGAGAAAGAGAAGAGAGGGAGAAGGAGAGAGAGAGAGATAACAGTGATCCGTCTCGGTTGAATATCTCCGGTGAGGAAGCGTGGAAGAGACGCGCTGCTATGAGTGGTGGTGGAAGTGGTGGGAAGGGAAGATCTTCGTCTCCGCCGGGGAATGTTGATGGGTTTAGTATTGGGAAATCGGAGACGAGTGGGTTAGGAGTAGGAGCAGGTGGACAGATGACAGCTGCTCAGAGGATGATGGCGAAGATGGGATGGAAACAAGGACAAGGGCTTGGGAAATCAGAGCAAGGGATTACTACGCCATTGATGGCTAAGAAGACTGATCGTAGAGCTGGTGTCATTGTCAATGCTAGTGAGAATAAATCTTCTTCGGCGGAGAAGAAGGTTGTTAAGAGTGTTAATATCAATGGTGAACCAACCAGGGTTTTGCTTCTTAGAAACATGGTATGCGTTTCAATAACATCTCTTATCAGCTTATGGATTCTTCAGTTCTTGAGTTTGGATGCCACAGTCTTAGTTGAATCAGTATTAGTAGGCCAAAGTCAATTTAGAACTTATTCAAATCAAACGTGTTGTTATACTAGGACACACTTTGCTACAATGATTTAGAACGGTCTGTTAGAATGATATTAATGTATTCCAACATTTGATGTGGTCTTAGTTAAGAAATTGTTACTGCTAATTGTTGGCAGCATGTGAGGGCGTAGTATTGAATTACGGTTGACAAAGATGTCTCTGTGGAAATGGAATTGAGTAATGGGATGCCATTGGAAAGTAGGACCTTTTGTGACTATGTTGATTTTTTCAAGCTATCGTGAAGTTAAAAGCTTTGGCAGTTTTGTGATGATAATTCTTTGTTGGTGAAGCTTGTAGCTTAGAGTGTTACTTATGTTATGGTAGCCTAGTACACTGCTGGATTGTTATAGAATTTAGATTGCCTACTCTTTGGAAACAACAGTTTAAGTTACAGTATCTTTCCCTCAAATAGTCAAATAAGCATTTGGAACCGTACTTTGGTTTTTGGGGATAGCCTAACCTGAGGCTTTAAGCTTGGATTGCCAAATACTAGAGAGTTGACAAATGAATCCGTAGGGGTTGGCATTTGATGAAGTAATTTTTATGGTTCTTGGATTACTGTAATAACTCGCAAGATCTATTCTTTCTGTGTTTTTTTTTTTCATTTCTTGACTAATTTTTGATGGAAATTCCAACCATGTAGTTATTGGTATGTGAATGAATGCATCTTCACATTGATTGTCATAAACGTAGGCACATTCTTGTTATTCTGATTGTTTTCACCATAACAAGTACTTGTTGGAAAAATCGTATCTTCCTTGTCTCATGTATCAATTCTGGTTGACCCATCACCTGTTTTCTCTGTGTCTGAAGGTTGGGCCAGGACAAGTAGATGATGAGCTAGAAGATGAGGTAGGAGGCGAGTGTGGCAAATACGGTACAGTCACTCGTGTACTGATATTCGAGATCACTGAACCGAACTTCCCTGTACACGAAGCAGTAAGAATCTTTGTTCAGTTTTCAAGACCCGAGGAAACAACTAAAGCCCTTGTAGACCTCGATGGGAGATACTTTGGAGGAAGAACCGTACGTGCAACGTTCTATGATGAAGAGAAATTCAGTAAGAACGAGTTGGCTCCAGTTCCAGGTGAAATCCCTGGCTATTAATAACTCCTAAGACAAAGAAGAAACTTCATCTTCTAGGAGATTCTTGTTAGAGAAAGAAACCATAGATGAGGTTTTAAAAACATTTGTAAAGTACTTAGAAATCTTGGGATTATCTCTTTATTGTTGTTCAAAGTAGCTTCACAAGGATCAAGAAATGTTCCTGCTTTTTCTGTCATGGTTTGATTTAACATATGAAATAGTCACAATCCAGTACTAATGGGTCATGAGACAATATAGTAACAAAAAAGACTAATGGGTCGAGTGTATACGATTCGAGTTAATATCGAGTTAATAGAATTTGGGCTACTAGGCCCAAAATCGTTGATTTCAGGACACAGAAATGTACAAACTTTTAATGAGAAGAATAGCATCAAAAGAGTCTTCTTATATGACGAAAAAAAAGAGTCTTCTTATATTTGATCAAAAGATAAATTTCATAAATAAAAACGTAACGTTTATTCATTTTGTTGATTGAAAAATTCTCTATAGTCATTTTAGTATGATCATCATTTTTATTGGCACCTAATTTCTCAAGCACTAATTATAGGAGAAGTAATATTTTATGTATATTATTCACTACATATATATCAGTCAACATAAACAAACGCTTACAACAGTACTCAATATTCAAACAAAAATCGAAATCATTGTACGGGTTAATTTGTCAATGTTACAATATGTACAGCTTAAAAAAAGTAAAACGACAATGTATCATCAACCTGCAGGAAACGGAGCACCGTATCATGAAAAAATCAAAAGTATTGCTTGTTTTGGTGCTGCACAAAATTCAATGTCCTAAAGCTCTCAATCATCAAACCTACATTTACATTTTCAACACCATACTTTAATAAACTTTTATTCAAAGTTCAAAATATTACGAATAATTTTGGACCTATATAGACCCCTCGTGCATTTACACACTTTCAAAGTCACTATCTTGATATCTTCCCTTAATTATTACAACAACTACCAGAAACACAAAACAAAAATGAAAAATGAAGCAGATCACTGATAAAAAACTATTCAGAACACATGAAACGAAAATGAATGGGTCAAATAAATTATAAGAAATTAAATGGGTCAAACTGACATTATAGCCAATAAGATATCACTGCATTACCCAACAGTTTTTGCTACTGCTTACCAAAAAAACACGAAAACTCTGAAATAGTGTTACCCTAGTTTCAAAACTCTGGAGTATCGTAAAATTTCTTTTGTGAATAACAGAAAAAAGAAGGAAAAGACAAAACGCAAAAGACAACACAATAAAAGTTTTATATTGTAGATCCTGTAGGTTCTGTTTTATACTTGTATGCATAATTGCACTTATTAAAACTATATGGCTATCTATTATTCCCTAATTTCAATTTACATAAAATGCCATATTCATCATGACCGGTTCCATCGTATCGAGCTAACAAATTATCAGTCTACACTTATAAATTAAACACGTGATATGTGTTCGGCGAGTCTGTGGCATTACTTTACGTCGACTTATAGTATAGTGGCATTATTTTGTATCGGTGAGTCAGAAGTACATAGTAACAAAATTATTTTGTAGCAATACAAACTTAGTTGTTAAATTTTGAATTAGCGAAAAAAAGACAACAAGCCAAATTAGCTCATCTAGGCTTTCCACAAGAGTTTAAATACGCAGCCAAGCAGCGAAATTCAATTATTTATGACTTTGGGAAAAACAAAACATAGGCAGATGCATACATATGATACATATATATAAATGTGATCTAGTGTCATACCTAGTGAGTCGCAGTGACCAAGACAAAACCATGCATGCATGCAAGTGGCAGCCATCAGCCATGTGCATGTGAGTGTATGTACATGTAACATGCTTTGTCACGAGGATTACGTATATGTATGGATGTTGATAATCTTAAAGTTTCTAGATTTTTGGAGTCGGTTTCTAATTTTCATAGGTTTGATTTAAAATCTCTTTTTAAAAACTATAGCAACCAGATTCCGATTTTGTGCCAAACAAATGACATCTCAAAATGTTCATGTCAGTAAGTAAATGTTTGATAAAGGTTCCATTCGTATAAACAATTATATTTAAAATTACAATCAAACAAATTCTAAAAAGAGGTTCACTACATTCAACAACAAAACTCCTTAGCAAAAAATATGGTTTTGGTTTTGGGATGACAAGAAAAATCATATTAAAAAAAATATAACATTTCTTAAAAAAATTTAGAAAATATATGGCTATAAAACTCTGCAAGCTACAAAGGGAAAAATATTATTTAATCAATTGCTATAAGAAAGCATTTTAATTTTATGAAATATGCACCAGAGCTTTTTCTTTACCGAGGTTTAGTGGTGGCTTTGGTTACACATAAATATTATAAAATCAGAAAGTCAATGAGCTATAACCGAAAAAAAAAAAACAAAATGAATTCATATTCATGAATGATAATTTGATCCCTTCCTTAAAAATCAGTTTAATCTCAGTTTGATTCAAATCAGTCTTTCAGTTTCTGTAACGGAATTAGACATCTTCAGTAATACTCAAAAGTATATTTTGTTTTGCAAGTTTGTACATACACAATTCTCTTATCATATGAGAATTTTTTTTGAATATATGGACTGCATTTTTATAAATTCTATAGGGATTAAATGGGTGAGAAATAATGACATCAGCAATGTTGACTAAGGAGGAAGAAGGCAGAATCGGGTAAGGCATTTCCTTACACAAAGCCAGATCTGTCCCAAACAGAATCACTTCTGTCTTTTCACCGTTCTTTTTTTTCACAACACAAAATTCAACTTGTATGTTTTTTTTTTTTTTNCATGAGCCCCCACATTCACATTCATCACGCAGCGGTCAAATCACCCGCCCCACATTTTCATTTATTGATCTGTTTTTCATTATCGTTTTCTAGTTAATTATTCATTCATTAGGTTAAGTAGTTAGTACTAGTGTAGTAGCTAGTTCTGGTTTTCAATAGTTTTTACGGTTTGATTATGGTTGGTGTGTATCATTCATCCGTAAATGGTAAAACCTCGATCGATTTACATAACTCATGTAGACAGCGGATTAAAATAGCTGTCCTTAGACTTAAAAAATTCTGTTATTGGTTATATAAAAATATTCCACCATTTTCTTTAAATTATGCTGAAAAATGATAAAAAGAGATTGTACATAAATAAAACTTCCATATTTTTGGTCGGTATAAAACTTCCATAAGAGTTTTGTAGGTTTCTGTCCAAAAGAAAAGCTATTTATCAACTTCCATTACTAACTAGACTACCCAAAAGAAAAGTTTATAGGTTCCTCCAGCCTAGAAGTCAAAGAACAGCATCATCATGACTAGTTTTCTTGTGATAGATACTATTTCAATTTAATAGATAAATACTAGTAATGATTATTGATCATTTAATGTCAAAGATTCATTCAAATCTAATCTTTTGGATGATTATTATTTATGCATACAACCTAAACTCCGCATACATTTTTCATGTTACATATGAGCTACCAAGTCCATTAAACGTTTTTTGCCAAAAACTATGATGATTAATTTAGTTTATTCGACATGCTTTTGAGGCCAATCTTTGTGTTTATATTTGTACATTAACACATGATAAAAACTTATAAGATTACTAATAATAATTCATCTTATATCTATCTATATATATATATATATATATATATATATATATATATATATATA
>Ga0041059_1000038_pt1 | contig 57346 bp, 52 predicted proteins | sample AraColnosormetaG_FD_56232 | JGI IMG/M metagenome (GOLD analysis project Ga0041059, IMG submission 56232) | Arabidopsis roots microbial communities from North Carolina, USA - Col MF nosort | ecosystem: Host-associated > Plants > Roots > Unclassified | place: USA: North Carolina | collected...
CTTAGATTTTTTTTTTTTTTTGGTAGTAATAATTATGTATTGGGGATTTTTTTGTAGGAAAGTGAGATCAAAGATGACGTTTCCAATATTCATGCGAATATTTCTTCTTGCTCTTCTCGGGTTAGTCTTCTAACAGAACCGTTGATATCAAGAAGATTTTGTAATAATTACGATTAAGGCTAACATGGAAGGTTTAATTTGAACAGGCCGGTGATTGATCAGAACTTATACTATATCGGTCTAAAACTCACATCACCAACGTTTTCCTCCGCCGTTAGCAACATCGTGCCTGCAATTACCATTATCCTTGCCACACTTTTCAGGTAACATACAAAAAGCAACTTTTTTATTATTTACATTTATTCATTTAACCAAAGAAAAAGATACGTTTTATTATATTTTGGTACGTGGATATGCACCAATTCAAAAGTAGATGTATAGTAGTACAATTAGTGTATGACGATCGATGTCATAAATTATGAATATTGATGTGTGTGTTTTATGTAAATATTTGTTTTAAAGGATGGAGAAAGTGGAGATGAGAAAAGTAAGATGCCTGGTAAAAGTGATGGGGACGTTAGTGACAGTGGTTGGATCCATATTGATGATATTCTACAAAGGTCCTTTCATTAATTTCTTCCGGTCTCACCTCACGGCCGCCTCTTCGCCGCCGACGGCTGACTATCTTAAGGCTGCCGTCTTCCTACTCCTCGCTTCCCTCTCATGGGCGTCGTTCTTTGTTCTTCAGGTATGTATCAATTATATATTGATCCTGTGTATAATATAACTCACTTCTTACATCACTAAAAAACGTATAATATAGTTTTTAGGATTAGTTTTAAATTTCCATCAACATAGGAAAATATAGTTTATGCACCAAACCATGTAGGGGATACGTAAAAGTAATATAAAAAATTTGAAATTTTAGATATAGTATTAATAATGTTACTGGGATGTTGTTTCTAATTTTTCATGTTATATAATTTTTAAAAAAATAATTGGGTTAACTATATCTAAAATAATAATATGATTGGAATTTTTTTTCACTGTTTTCGTAATATATAAAAATATAGATTTAACGAATTAGGCTTTTATATTTTGTTAAATAGGCTGCGACTTTGAAGAAATACTCAGCCCATCTCTCAATGTCAACAATGGTGTGTTTCATGGGAACGTTACAGTCTTTAGCCCTAGCCTTCGTAATGGAACACAATCCTTCTGCTTTGAACATCGGTTTTGACATGAACCTTCTCGCTTCTGCCTACGCGGTTCGTCCTTTATTTCATCATGCCACTTTCACAAATAACAAAAAGATCAGTTTACAAAAATATTGATACTAACATTGTGATTGGTAACGGTTACAGGGAATAATGTCGTCGAGCATAGCTTACTACGTTCAAGGACTTATGATGCAGCGAAAAGGACCGGTCTTTGTCACTGCTTTTAACCCTCTTATCGTTGTCATTGTCTCCATCATGAGCTTCTTCGTTCTCGGTCAAGGAATCTACCTTGGAGGGTACGTTAACAACAACCGGTTAATTATGATATATTCCCGGTTTAGTCTTGGCTCTGTCTTGTTAATTAATCAAACCGAAATTTGTTTTCTTTTTTCAGGGTTATTGGAGTGGTTGTTTTGATGGTGGGAGTCTACGCCGTGTTATGGGGCAAACATGTAGATGATGACGGCGAAGAAACACGCCATGAAGATAACGTTGTAGCCGTTAAGTGTTGTAGTGGCAATAATGGTCTAACGATAATGCCGAAAATCGACGAAGCTGATGAGGAGGATGTTGAAACCGGAAAGGCTACGTCGGAGAAGGAGTCGTCAGTTCCGGAAGTGGTGGTGGTAGTTTTTTGTAGTGAAAATGTGCATAGCGTTTCACGACCTAACTAGATGGGTTTTCAATTTTTTTTTTACTTTTTGTTAGAAGCAAAATTGGGGAGAAGAGTAACTTCTTTTTTTGATACTTGTAAGTTTGAATTCCTTTTCCCGTGCTTCAAAAGTTTTATATTTTATTTATAGTTTTGATTTCTTATTGTAACTAAGGGATTCGATTTTGATCGTTGACTAGCTATACAATCCCGTGTAATCACTACATTTGGTATTGGTACGCATCTGTTACATACCATTTTTACGGCGGTTTTAGTGAACTATATTATAAAAAAAAATCGTAAGTTTTTTTGTGTGTGTGTTAACAATGTACTCACTACTCACTGTTCCATATTTTTGATGTACGTATATCGAAAACATTCTGCCAACAAATGCAAACATAACAAAAGTCAAAAACAATAACATAACCGGGAATTAAACCAAAATGTAATTGCTTTTTATTAGTGTCAGGCCTTCTGCTTAAAAATATTCTCGGCCCAGAGCCCATTAACACCTATCTCAATTCATATTGAAGAAAATGACTATATTACTTGACAAAAACTTTAGTCAGAAAAATATGGAATCTCTTTCGGTACTGCTAAGTGCTAACCTTAAATAGTATAGAATTCTTAGTTCATTCTCAAAAACATAGCTATATGTAGATTATAAAAGTTCGATATTATTTCCTGCAAAAGATGTTATAATGTTACAACTTACAAGAAAATGATGTATATGTAGATTTTATAAACTGGTACCGTAATTCATAAAAGATGGTGGTGGGTATGTATCAGTAACGGAACTTACATATGCGTGTGTATTACTATGTCTATATGGTGTATTCCTTTGTGTGGAACAATGCACGTCAGAGTTGTTTATTTTCTTATAGAATTTAAGGAATCAATTATTGGATTTCTCAAGGTGAAAGTGGACTTCTTTGCACGCAAGGTCTAGTTGCCGACTTGCCGTTGCATGTAACATGATTGTTGAAATAAAGTGAATTGAGAGAAGTTTGGCCAGACATTTTAAATTTAACCCAAAAAAAGTAGGGCCTAACACAAAATATAACCTCTCTTTGTTCAAAGGAAATAACACCTACGTCTTATAATTGAACCAAACATTGAATCATTGAACTCACCTATAATAATTATAATAACACGAATTCACAAGACACCTAAAAGAAAAAGTTCACAAAAACAAATAAAAATTTACCTCTCACCAAACACACTCACCTACCCGTCTGGTCCCACTGACCCCAACATACAACACCGACTCTCTCCCACACCAATTTTTTTTTTTGGCGTTTTAAAACAAATAAACTATCTATTTTTTTTTCTTACCAACTGATTAATTCGTGAATAATCTATTATCTTCTTCTTTTTTTTGTGACGGATGATTAGTGCGTGGGGAAATCAAAATTTACAAAATTTGGGATGATTCCGATTTTTGCCATTCGATTAATTTTGGTTAAAAGATATACTATTCATTCACCAAGTTTTCAGATGAGTCTAAAAGATAATATCATTTCACTAGTCACTTAAAAAAAGGGTTAAAAGAACATCAATAATATCACTGGTTTCCTTAGGTGACCCAAAAAAAGAAGAAAAAGTCACTAGTTTCTTTTTGGAAATTTTACTGGGCATATAGACGAAGTTGTAATGAGTGAGTTTAAATTTATCTATGGCACGCAGCTACGTCTGGTCGGACTATACCAAGTTACCAACTCTCTCTACTTCATGTGATTGCCAATAAAAGGTGACGTCTCTCTCTCTCTCACCAACCCCAAACCACTTTCCCCACTCGCTCTCAAAACGCTTGCCACCCAAATCTATGGCTTACGGGGACATGTATTAACATATATCACTGAGTGAAAAGAAGGGTTTATTACCGTTGGACCAGTGATCAAACGTGTTTTATAAAAATTTGGAATTGAAAACATGATTTGACATTTTTAATGATGGCAGCAGACGAAACCAACAACACTAAGTTTAACGTTCGTGGAGTATACTTTTCTATTTTCGAAGAAGACATATAACTAAGCTGATTGTTATTCTTCATAGATTTCTTTTCACTGCGAATAAAAGTTTGTGAACATGTCACCGTTTGAACACTCAACAATCATAAGCGTTTTACCTTTGTGGGGTGGAGAAGATGACAATGAGAAAGTCGTCGTACATATAATTTAAGAAAATACTATTCTGACTCTGGAACGTGTAAATAATTATCTAAACAGATTGCGAATGTTCTCTACTTTTTTTTTGTTTACATTAAAAATGCAAATTTTATAACATTTTACATCGCGTAAATATTCCTGTTTTATCTATAATTAATGAAAGCTACTGAAAAAAAACATCCAGGTCAGGTACATGTATTTCACCTCAACTTAGTAAATAACCAGTAAAATCCAAAGTAATTACCTTTTCTCTGGAAATTTTCCTCAGTAGTTTATACCAGTCAAATTAAAACCTCAAATCTGAATGTTGAAAATTTGATATCCAAGAAATTTTCTCATTGGAATAAAAGTTCAATCTGAAAATAGATATTTCTCTACCTCTGTTTTTTTTTTTCTCCACCAACTTTCCCCTACTTATCACTATCAATAATCGACATTATCCATCTTTTTTATTGTCTTGAACTTTGCAATTTAATTGCATACTAGTTTCTTGTTTTACATAAAAGAAGTTTGGTGGTAGCAAATATATATGTCTGAAATTGATTATTTAAAAACAAAAAAAGATAAATCGGTTCACCAACCCCCTCCCTAATATAAATCAAAGTCTCCACCACATATATCTAGAAGAATTCTACAAGTGAATTCGATTTACACTTTTTTTTGTCCTTTTTTATTAATAAATCACTGACCCGAAAATAAAAATAGAAGCAAAACTTCATGTCGTGGTTTCTAATAGCGGTGGCGACAATCGCCGCCGTCGTATCCTACAAGCTAATCCAACGGCTAAGATACAAGTTCCCACCAGGCCCAAGCCCCAAGCCGATCGTCGGTAACCTCTACGACATAAAACCGGTCCGGTTCAGATGTTACTACGAGTGGGCTCAATCTTATGGACCAATCATATCGGTCTGGATCGGTTCAATTCTAAACGTGGTCGTATCTAGCGCCGAGCTAGCAAAAGAAGTTCTGAAAGAACACGACCAGAAACTCGCCGACCGGCACCGGAACAGATCGACGGAAGCATTTAGCCGCAACGGTCAGGATCTTATATGGGCCGATTATGGGCCTCATTACGTGAAGGTGAGAAAAGTTTGCACGCTTGAGCTCTTCACACCGAAACGACTCGAGTCTCTCAGACCTATCCGTGAAGATGAAGTCACCGCCATGGTTGAATCCGTCTTCAGAGACTGTAACCTTCCTGGTACGTCTTCGTTGTTTAGGTCAAACTTTTTCGATGAAAGAGAGGAACATTATCTGCCATTAAAGAAGTTTTAAGTTTATCCATATAAAATACGACTTTGTAGTAAAATGCTCTGATTAAGGAAAGTTCGATTTATACAAAATCGGAAAGATTTTTCTTTTTTACTCAAAATCGTAATTTATGTTCTTTGGAAAGAACGAAATTTATGCCAGATTTGTCTTTTTATACAAAATTACGCAAGCCACACGTTGCCTTTACTAATTATCGTCAGAAATGATGAAATCTATGCTTAATGTCGTCAAATTAGTTTTATTTAAGTACATGAATAATTTTCGACTTTTATTTAAATCTTTCTATGGTAACAATAAATGTTTTTGGTTGAGTAGGTATTAAGTAAATGACTTTTTTAAAATAATAATTAGTTGTTATTTAATAGTACTACTATAGTAGCATATAAGTGATATTTTTTATTAAGAAAATTTATTTCGAAATAGTATAATTTGATAGTGTTATATTTTCAAAAATTATAAGGTCCATAATTATTTACCTAGTTCAATAAAAGTTTATGTTCATTAGTACAAAAACCCTAATTGTTTTTCTTAACACTGAATTTGGTTATTTATCTTTTCAGAAAACAGAGCAAAAGGTTTACAACTGAGGAAGTACTTAGGAGCGGTTGCGTTCAACAACATAACGCGGCTAGCCTTTGGGAAGCGTTTTATGAACGCTGAAGGTGTTGTGGACGAGCAAGGGCTTGAGTTCAAGGCCATAGTATCCAACGGTCTGAAGCTAGGTGCTTCACTGTCAATAGCTGAACACATCCCGTGGCTCAGGTGGATGTTTCCGGCTGATGAGAAGGCGTTTGCTGAGCACGGGGCTCGTCGTGACCGCCTCACTCGAGCTATCATGGAGGAGCATACTTTGGCCCGTCAAAAGTCTAGTGGAGCGAAACAGCATTTCGTTGATGCGTTGCTAACGTTGAAGGATCAGTATGATCTTAGTGAGGATACTATCATTGGTCTTCTATGGGTGAGTTTTAGTGCTTTTATGAAATCAGTTGACCTAATTTGTGTAGATTTCTTGTTTCTCACGTTTGGTAAATGGTGTGTGCAGGATATGATCACGGCAGGGATGGACACGACAGCGATAACAGCGGAATGGGCGATGGCGGAAATGATCAAGAATCCAAGAGTGCAACAAAAAGTGCAAGAAGAGTTCGACAGAGTGGTTGGACTTGACCGGATCTTAACCGAGGCAGATTTCTCCCGCTTACCTTACTTGCAATGCGTGGTGAAAGAGTCATTCAGGCTGCATCCTCCAACGCCTCTAATGCTACCTCACCGAAGCAACGCAGATGTCAAGATCGGAGGCTATGATATTCCCAAAGGATCAAACGTTCATGTGAATGTGTGGGCTGTGGCTAGAGACCCGGCTGTATGGAAAAATCCATTTGAGTTTAGACCAGAGAGATTCTTGGAAGAAGATGTTGACATGAAGGGTCATGATTTTAGGCTGCTTCCGTTTGGAGCTGGAAGACGGGTTTGTCCCGGTGCACAACTTGGTATCAATTTGGTAACTTCGATGATGAGTCATTTGCTTCACCATTTTGTTTGGACACCTCCTCAAGGGACTAAACCGGAGGAGATTGACATGTCTGAAAACCCTGGACTCGTTACTTACATGCGTACCCCTGTGCAAGCGGTTGCAACGCCTCGGTTGCCTTCGGATCTGTACAAACGCGTGCCTTACGATATGTAAATGTCACTCTGATCTACCTTTTGTTGCTGCTGCTCATGCTCTTGTTGTTGTTTGTAGACATGTTTCTTGTGGTTTATCATCGAAAAACTTTTGATGAGATTTGTTGTATCAATTCTCTCAAGGAGAAGTAAAGAAGCCATCTTCTTTGTCATTGGGTTTACGATCTTTCAATCAGTGCAATGTTGTAACTTGAAACATAAGAATAAACAGGAAACAAACATACAAAGATATTTGCAGGACATAAGAACAAGTTTCTTGATTACATTAACTTTTTAGGTTTCGCATATAGCAAAGTATTTTACACACATATAATTAATTACTCTCAGAGCATTTGTAATCATTAACTTGAACAAGTGAAATTCAAGAAGATGATTCCTTGAACTCCTGCAACTGTTTGAAGTTCATCCATGGCTTCACCCACACTTTGGCTTCAAAATTCTTAGTCTGATCACCTTCTTTTGCTTCTAGGGTTAAGTGGTACATCGTTCCTGCAACTACCTGCTCCCTTGCTTTGACAATCTTCTTGAACTCAAGAATTTTGTTCTGTACTTACCCGGAAAAAACAAAAACTAATCAGATAAAGATATATTCATAGGTTATTATAATCAGATCGAAAACAGAGGATTTAAAAACCTGTTGTTTGTTATGTTCTTGAATGGCAAATCGAGCGAGACTCTCGATCTCTCCACTGTTCTGATTTCCTCGGAGATCATGAACGCCTCCTAGCATCATCGTCTTCTCTGTGCTTTTCTCTTCTGATCTGCAAATCGCTAATTGAATTGTTCCACAGAGAAGAAGAGTAACGATCCAGAACGTCTTTGATTCCATCTTTAATAGACAAACTTATGCTTCTTCAAATTTCAGATTCGTAGGTTTTGGCCATGTCGGTATCTTTTACGTTACTTGGCGATTAAGGTATGAAAGTGACAAGTCAAGGAACAAATGACACGTGTCTTCACCTGAGAGGCTGTGCGTTTCGTTCTCTCTGAAAGGTCAAAGAGATAAGAAAAACAAAAAGCGGCACGCTGTGTGTGGTTTATATTAATTTGAGAGCGTTCCAAACACATGAAAACGGTATGCATTCTACGAGGTTACTGTTGAAACTGCGAAATTGGGGAATTCGTCGTCGTCATCACGCTCGATCGGTTCTCTGTTCGTCGTTTGTTTTTCCGGTGGAGAAAAATGGTGATGGAAATTGTGAAACCAAACACATGCATTAGAGGATGTTGCACCAGTGAATCGATCCCTCTTCATCTCCCTTCTTCTTCCTTCACTCTTCTCTCCCCAATCGCTAAAGGTACTGTTTCTTCTCTTCCCCAGTTCCCCCTCTCCCTCTCACTCCCGCAATCTTCATTCGTTTGAATTCGATTTGTCTGGAGAAATTTTCAGGATCAGAGAGTGTTGTTTATGAAGCGATTCTCGATGGCCGAAGAGTAGCAGCGAAGAAGCCTATCTTGTCTACTTCCGATGACCTTGACAAGTTCCACAGGAATTTGCAGCTCTCATGGTCTCTCTTTCATTTTCCATTTCCATTTTAAATTTCGTACCATTTTCAAAATGTTGTTTTTTTCTTACTTTGCTGTGGATTGGTGAAGCAATCTCAATCATCCTGGTGTGGCTAAGTTACTAGCAGCACATGCGAAGCCTCCAAATTACATGTTTTTCTTTGACTTCTACGAGTCTGGGACTTTAGCTGAGAAGTTACACGTCGAGGAGTGGTCTCCGAGTATTGATCAAGTGTTACTGATCACGCTTCACTTGGGTATGTGACTCTACTTGTCTCAAAGGAACCTTCTTTTTTGCCATTCGTGTGTGACTCTGACGATTTCTTCTTCTTGTCATAAACTTTTCAATGGTTACTAATTTGAATATCTGATTCTATCTGTTTCGTTTTTTTCAGCAAAGGCATTGCAATATCTTCACAACAACGGGATTGTTCATAGGGATGTGAAACCAGCAAATGTTCTTGTAATTCTCTTCTTCCATTCTCTAGATTCTCTATCTTGTTATGTGCTTATTTCATATAGGATAGGTACTTCTTCTGTTTCTTTATGAAATTTGTGTGTGATGCTTAAGTGAGCTTTTGTTGTTGCAGCTTGACGAGAAGTTTTTCCCATATCTGGCTGACTTTGGTTTAGCTGAATACAAGAAGAATTTGCGCGAAGTTAATCTGCAGAATTGGAGATCGTCTGGGAAGCCAACTGGTGGATTCCACAAAAAGAATATGGTCGGAACACTTATTTACATGGCCCCTGAAATACTGAGGAAAGACATGTATACTGAGAAAGCAGATATTTATAGCTTTGGGATTTTGATCAAGTAAGAATTATCTTTGAGTAGAAATTGTAAAGTTTTTTCTTCGTATTTTCTTACATTCAACTTTTCTTTAGATCTTATATTTCGTTTGGAGTATATTTAGCTTTCTTCCTAAAAGATCCCTGTGGTTATGAATTTTTTTTCCATCTTACATTGCAGTGAGCTTTTAACTGGAGTTGTTCCATATACTGATCGTCGTGCAGAAGCTCAGGTTAAAATTTTCTTTCCTCATTTCGCATTTTGACATTATTATCTCTGGGAGAAGCCTTTATATACGATATACTGTATTTTCATATATTCAGGCTCCTGAATTGCATTCATTTGCCGTTCAATGATATTGCTATATCTTGGCAAGCCCAATTCTTACGATTTCTGTGATAAATATATATGATTTTATGGACATATAGCAGTTTATATGAATGCATTCTTGTTCTTTTCATTCATGACACATAGTGTTTCCCTTTGCATATCTTGATGGCAGGCTCACACTGTTTTAGAGATGAATTACACAGAACAGCAACTTACAGTTGCCATTGTGTCTTCTGGTCTGCGACCAGCTCTTGCTGAAATTGGATTGCACCTTCCAAAGAGTTTGCTATCTCTGATACAAAACTGCTGGGAATCTGATCCGTCTAAACGACCTTCTTCGGACAATGTGGTTTTGGAACTAGAATCAATTTGGGAACAAGTGAGAGGAAAACAGCAAGGTCATCTCCTTGAGAAAACTTCTAATTCCCAGAGTGATACGGATGGGGCGGACATCATTAAAAATTCAGGAGATTACAGGGACACCGTTAATTGGTTTAGTCAAGGGGAGTGTTTATCCAAGAAATCGTCTGTTTCCACTGTCTTTGATGTGAAATTATGGTCTAGTTCAACAGATGAACCTTCAAGATATGTCCCAGTAATTTCTTGTGGGTCTTTTGCAACATGTGGAAGAAGAGAATCCATGGAAGATACACACTTCATCATACCGCACATGTGTAATGAGGAAAGCATCCACTTATTTGCCATCTTCGATGGTCATAGAGGTATACCAACTGCCAATTTTATCCAGGACGCATTAAACTCCAAATTCTTACTTGTGCCCTCTCTCTTTTTACTCCAAATTCTTTAGCTATCCATCAAATAGGATATAAAATAGCATCTTGAATGACATGCAGGCGCTGCAGCTGCTGAATTTTCTGCTCAAGTTTTGCCAGGACTAGTTCAAAGCTTATGTTCCACAAGGTTAATGCTCAGTTCAATCTTTTCATATTCTCAGCATGGTTTGTTCGAAAAACCCATTGGCATGTTTCATTTTCAGCGCTGGCGAGGCATTGTCACAAGCATTTGTTAGGACAGATTTAGCTTTCAGACAAGAACTGGATTCCCATCGTCAGTCAAAAAGGGTGAGTCAGAAAGACTGGCATCCTGGTTGTACTGCTATAGCCTCTCTCCTAGTAGAGAATAAGCTTTTCGTTGCGAATGTTGGTGACTCCAGGGCAATTTTATGCCGCGCCGGTCACCCTTTTGCTCTAAGTAAGGTGAGATGAGACTACCATACTGAAAGTGAGCTAAGTTTGTATTCTATTGGTGCCCTCTTTTCCATCTCCCCGCATAAATCAACTTCGCCATTGGTACTCAGGCACATCTTGCAACTTGTATTGATGAAAGAAATCGTGTGATTGGAGAAGGTGGACGTATTGAATGGTTGGTTGACACATGGAGAGTTGCTCCTGCTGGACTTCAGGTTTGGTCGTTATGTACTTGATAGACTTCCTTAAAATGATATCAAAGTAATAGCTGAGATTAGAGGAAAATCCAAAATGATGTTGGTCCATTTTTTGAAAATCCTGCTTTGTAACAGGTTACTCGGTCAATAGGTGATGATGACCTGAAGCCAGCTGTAACAGCAGAACCAGAGATTAGTGAGACAATTCTATCAGCTGACGATGAGTTCTTGGTAAATTGTATCTTACTTTCGTGTCATATATATGCAACTTTGATTGTTTATTAGACGGTTGAGAATAATAATAGGTTGAATGTGGTAGGTAATGGCAAGCGACGGGCTCTGGGATGTTATGAACGATGAAGAAGTTATTGGTATAATCAGGGATACTGTAAAAGAACCTTCAATGTGTTCAAAGAGATTAGCAACTGAAGCTGCAGCACGTGGTAGTGGTGACAACATCACAGTCATTGTAGTCTTCCTGCGGCCAGTGTCTACAGCCGAAAGGATCTACTAGTAGTATCCAATTCTTGCACATTATTATTCAACATTCAACTTCTTTACATATAAATTAATTCATGTGTGTTATCAAAATGAACCTTATGTTATCGTCCCACAGTATTATATTTGCTCTCAACCAGAAAGTACATAGACCATGTAAACTAGAAACTTAACTTGAGTGTATATACTCCTGATTACATCAGTTACATTATAATTGATTATTTTTTTGTATAGAAACATTTGGTACTTAAATGTTTCAGAATAACATGATACAAAAGGGGATCAGAAAGAAGAAAAATAAGAAGTATTGGAGTGGACGGCTTACTCTGCTCGTCTCATAATCCATATGCTTTCTAAGGTATTGATAGTTAGCCTACAGCTTGCACTATGGTCATCTTGGCAGTAATGCACACTTGTACCTATATATAAACACCTGAAAGTTAACCTTATGAGATTTTATCTCTTTGGTTGTCGTTTTCCTGTCTTCTATTAATCGATTTCCTCAAATTTCGCAGGAGCATCCTAATCTTGGCGTTGACCCTTTGCTCAGTGCATCTTGCAAAAGTGTCTGGAAGCTCTGCAGGAACGTATCCCATTCAACTGTTGTCATGTCCACGAAGGAAACTCCTTTTGATTCATCATGGTTTGGACTGATCGGTGGGCTCTTGCTCCTCACGGTGCATCTTTCTTGCTTGCCTCCTCTCTTCTTTTCTTTTGCACTTTTCTCTTGATGAGTAATCCGCTGGTTTTGTGATGACGACATGGAAGCAGTTACATCGTTAGGGATGGTGTTTGCACGTGGCCCTCTTGGAACCAAAGGTGGTTTAGATACATGAAATACCTCTGAAATCTCCGCTTCACATGGTGTATCTCCACCGTCAAACTTAAACATTCCACACTGTAACTCTGTGTTCACTTCATTTCCTTCATGACTATAGTCACTGTCTTCGCTTGTTTTGCCAAAGACACTTGCTTTCGCTTTGGTGCAGAGGGTCTCTAACAGACTGAAACTCTCTTCACCCTTGGAGAAATCCCGAGTCATCTTCTCGCCTATCTCCGCGAGACAGAGCCCTGCAGCTGCTGCTTGTTTTAAGAAAACTGTGCAGACGACGAGGACCCTTATGGCAGATTCCGGCAGAGAGTGTAGTTCAGTTCTCAGAAGTTCTGCGTCTTTGAAAGGGTCAAGATTGGATATATAATCCAGTTCAGTGTCAGAGAATGGAACCAAAGCTTGAGGCCAGTTTAGCCATTCAAAGTAAGGATCATCTAGGCATTCAGGGAGGCAGAGACCATGATCAATAGGCACAAGCTCAGCGGTCCCAAGTCGATTATAAGCTTCCTTTTTGTCACATCTCTTCACTAGCATATTTCCAGCATGTCTGTCAAGGTTCAGGAGTCTCACATCAAGTATTCCAATCCTATGAACCGAAGTAGCCGTGAAGCTTCCTGGACCCAATTCTCCTGCATCAAAATCATGACCCACAAATCGCTGCAAGGAAGCAACCTTATAGGGCATGGAGGAGAAAGAGAAGGCATCACTGACATGGAATGGGACATGTGAGATACTAACCAATGCTGTTGGTGGAACACCAGAAAAGCCTTGGTAATCCAAAAGGTAGGCAGCTAGTTCTCTGATACCCGTCTCGCCAACAGGAATTGAATGTTTCATTCCCGGTTGCCCGAGCATCAAATTTCCAGACTTTTTAGGATTATTGAAAGCTAGAGGCTCTTCATCAACCGGTTTAGCCACAGCAATGTTATGTCCCTTTCCGGTTTGCAAGAGATAAGCACCTCCCATGCCACTTGGTAAAAGCAAAGGCTGAGCTCCAGAAACCATAGCCATGGTCACCTCAGCCACAAGAGCACGAACGGTGGGCACTCTCTGTCCACCAAGAATCTCAATCCGTGGAGCCGTGGTTGCTTTGAGATCTTCCTCCATATTAGCAGACGCAGCTATGGAAAAGCAAGGAGAGGAAACACTACGATGGATGTTGTCATCTTCAAACGTATGATTAAAGGATTGCGCGAGGAAGTTGAAGTCAAGGTTGGTAAGGGATTGAAGTCTGCATCTTTGAGAGGATCGGTTAAAGTAAGGGAACTTGTCACTGAAAGGATCAATAGCCACGGCCATATCCGAGATCAATGTGGGCTTGCAGGTGATGATTATGGTCGTAGCCAAGCAATTCATGCCAAAACTCTTTGGCACTCCTATTTATATATTTACACAACTAAAACAAAATTTCGTATTTTTTTTCAAAAACCTACAAATCAACTTGGATCTATATACAGCCACAAGATGGTGTGTCCTTTGCTTCGCTTGAATCCATTGTGCCCTTTAAGTATTCGCTCCTCCAACCATGAATCGCCGCAATTTTCTGCAGAAACAAAAGAGAAGAAGATGATTCACATGGAAGCAGGCCTTAAAGAATGATTAAGATTGCTTGGAGAAGAATCAATAGACGAACCCTGAATACGGACGAAGGCATTCAGGGAGAGACGGAGAAAGATTGAAAACAGAGAGGAGCGTCAGAGACACCGACACTGTCACCGGAAAAAAATTCTGTCCTTTTTTTCCTGAGACTCCCCTCTTTCGAAACGATACTTCTTCCTCCTTTCTTTTTTTTTGTTTTCTTATTTTTTCTCTTTCTTCAAAACCCTTTTCCTCTAAATTTATTTCTGTTATGCTATAAATGTCTCTTCTTTATTTACGTTTCTGATATTCCCGCGTTTTTCGGTTATGAAAATCAGAGTTTTGCTATAATTAAAAAAGAAAGGTTAAAAAAAAAAAAAAAACTTAAAAGCTACCTCCTTATCTAAGTTAACACCGAAAATTGAGGATTTTATTTTGGACAGGAACAACAAATACAGAGTTTTATGTCTTATGGACAATGATGTTGAGAGCTTGTACTATTTTGAGTGATAATGATAATAACTAATAAGCAACATATGTGGAACCAAACAGGAAATCAGAAGGCTTATTGCTTTATGGGTTTGGCTTAGTCGAGCCATTGGCTATAACTTCTCCTCGGCTTTTGTTGATGTCTTCACCAGAAACATTAGCAGGAACAGATCTTCCACTGCTGGAAACGAGGTTCTTGATGGTTGACTTCAGGTCAGTGTCCTTTAGAAGCGAGTCCAAAGTCACGTGTACGCCTATATGCACAAAAAACAGTCTAAGTTAAAACTGGTATAGTTCTTAGGGTTGTGTGTTAGTTAGTAGTAAATACTTACGGTATCTCCAGTAGTGTTTGGGGTTTGTTGGATCATTGATTGTCTCCTCTGTTGCAGGACGAGTAGTGTACTCTTCTTTCAGAGCCATCATATCCTAAATTGTTCCAGAGGAAAAAAACAAACAACACATACTGTTATTGAGCCTCATAAAAAGTTCTAATAAATCTGAGAAGTCGGACAGTGGTGATGATTACCTGAAGCGGGAAAATAGCCCACATTGATGGAGCTTCAACATGTTGCCTCAGAATGAAATGAGTTATCTCTGGAATACACTGACTTGGAGGGATTCCATCTACACCAATCACTTCCTTGAAGTACTGCTGTCTTCTCTCTTCGTCCTCTTCCCACCAAGCTCGCAGGGTAGAGCAGTCGTGGCATGAAGGAGCACACACCTAAAATATTAAGACGATAGTTTGAATTATGCAGTGAATCACTCACCCATTACAAAATTCTCAGAAAATGAACGGTAGGAAGCTATAAGTAAGAAAGACAGAAGTCTGAGGAAAAATATCTAACCGTCATATAGTCATAATTAGACGGAATCCCAAACTTCACATCGGACTCACTTGGCATGCGCTGGATGCGAAGGCCAACCAATCCCAGTTCTTGCATAACCTGAGTAACTATTAATTTTAGCATATGCTTCTACACAAGTTTTATAAAGAAGTTGGATGAACCAAGAGAAAGAAAACAGAGCACATACAGGATGTACACAAGATGGAATGAGACCCAGATCCTCCCCACATGCCAGCATATTAGATGAATTCAACAGAGCAGGCAAGGTTTTCAAAGCATTTTTTCTCCATAGATCCTCTTGGCGTTGGAAATAGTAGTCATAGTATAGCCTCTTCAGAACATTTTTGCTGTATGAGAAAACCTTAATCAGATTTTCCCATATTGATGAAAAGTAGAAAAATACAGCACGATACAATAGCAAGAGAGGATCTGTGTAAATGTTCATGGGCGATATAAAATCAAAGGAACAAGAGCAGACTACTCTATTTGGGAAGTGACTGGGAAAAGGTTTTGAATGTACCTGTGATCATCCAAATCCTGGAAGCTTGAAGTATCCTCAATATTAAAGCGAGGATAGAATTTTCTTGCATCCTCTGGATCTTTGATCAGAACAACATTCTAGGGACACAAGTTCAACAGAAATAAACAATTGGGACAGTGGACTTGAGAGAGACGTGAAGTGGACAGAGTCACTTTATATAACAAGGAGAAGAAATCTGGAAAGCCCTTGTGATGCATGAAAGTTTACCCGTAAAATGTCAAAGACATCACGTCGAACTTTGTCCTCATTTTCTAGCAACAAAGACTTCTCAGCCAATGACTTCAGCTTTGCTACAATCTTCTTCTCTGTGTTGCAGTCCTCCTTGAACTAGAGTACAATTAAAGGAAACCAATTAAGAAAGATTTAATACATCCACTTAGCAAAAAACACCACAGAGTTTTGGACAGAAAAAGGTAAGACTTGGTTCTCCAAAGGAAAACGATCTCTAAATGAGGATTTTTACTAACCTCATACATGTCCTTCTGAGTTTCATTAAGAAAGTTTGATGCAATAAAAGGCCAAAAATCTCCAAATTTCTCCTGAAGGAACAGAACAATGACATATTATCAACAAATAGGTAATGAGATTGAAAACTCACAAACTAACTAAGCTGTGACAGAGGCAGATCATAATAAATGTGATGGAAAACTAACCTCAAGAAACTTCTTCTGGATATAGGGCTTGCTTAAGCGGTCAAAATCCCATATTCCCTCCTTTTCCAACTCTTCCTGCATCAGCAGCAGTTTTATCATCAAGTAACTCTCAAAGCCAAGTTTTTTTTAACTGTAAGCATGTAGCTTGTGTACCTGACTTAAAGGAATAGATGGACGGAACTTCCCCACTAAACCAGTCATAGCATGAGCTGGAAGCTCCCAGATTCTGAAGAATCCCAATATATGATCAATCCTGTATGCTGTGAAATATTTCCCCATCTGCAAAGCAAGTATGCAATGTGGTCAGCCTTCAGATCTACAAAGGATGTGGCTGGTAAGGACAATAATTCCAACCTGTGTTAGGCGAGCACGCCACCAGGCATAGTTGTCTTTTGACATTTCCTCCCAGTTATAAGTAGGAAATCCCCAGTTCTGACCATTTTTGTCAAAATAGTCTGGAGGTGCTCCAGTTGACGTATTCATGCGAAACAGATTCCTGTAAACCCACGTATCAACACTGTTTCTGTCAACGCCAATAGGTAGGTCTCCTTTCAGCACAACTCCTTTCTTCCTTGCATATTCTGCTGCTGCTGACAACTTTTGAAAATGGAACCAGAACACACTTTAGATGAAACATCCAGTAACCGACTTCACTTACAAGAATGGAATATAACTAGATAAATCAGAACATACTTACTTGTACATGTAAATGGTACTGAATGTAGTAGTGGAAGCATATAGTGTTATAGTGCAAGTTGTCCTTGGATATCAATTTTTCAAGCTGTGGCAAATGTTATTTGGAGATGTGAGAAATTACTGAAACTATATGAAATACATCTGGAAAGCTTGAACTAATTCGATCACAACTTAAACTTGAACAACATAAAAGCAAATTATACCTTGTCGTCTGTATAGTCAGAAAAGGTCCCCCACTGACTATGATCTGAAGTCTCAAAAAAGTCACGAAGGAAGCAGAAAGCTGCATATGGTTTCAACCAGCCCTTTCAAAGATAACAAAAATCCGTAAGCCAATGGAACGCTGACGTGGCCTTTGGAGGCATAAGTTCTATGCAGACAATTCTCAAGAGATATCAAGGAAACAATATCAGATTTTGAAGCATACCTCGTTTTCAGAGAAGAATTTCTGGAAGGTGCTTGAGTTCAAAGTCTGGTCTTTCTCTATGTCAAAGATTTTCTTGGCAATTGAAAGCTTAGTTTCCATGGTAGCCTCATAATCAACATCCTACACGTAACAATCTTTAAAGGATTAGGTTACAACACTCAAACTCTGATTGTGACGAACTAACATATGAACCAATTGCTTGCAGGCGTTTAAACACATCATGCTGATACAGACACAAACCATTTAAAAATACTATATCCCGTTTATCTGATGCTATCTTTTTCAAGGACGTAAAAGTAAGAAAATCTATGAAACGTCTAACAAGGGACTCATTACATTCTTGTCCAGTTGATTCTTCGCCTTCTGAATTTCTTCCTGAAAGAGAACGAAAAAGGTCAGCCAATATATTGCTTAGGAGTCTCTTCCAGGATACAATAAGTGTAGAAACTTACCTTGATATCTTCTGGCAGACGTTCAGAGAGAGCCTGCACTCTAAGATATAATGGATGCAATGCAAACACAGATAACGAGCTGCAAGAGAAGCAATCCAAATGAGGAAAGGAACAATAAGAATGAATCACACAGTTCAATGAGTTGATATAGAAATTTTACTAAGTAGAGAGTAGAGACTAATATTCAGCAGAGCCTCAGGCTCAGTCACTAATCATCAACCAAAGTATATGGAACCCAAGGTCTCGAAAACCAAATTGAAGCAAAAAATGAACTATTTATGAATTCAGTAGTCAAGAAAGAATAATAACAAAAATTCTGGATATTTGTTTCCATCCGTTAAGTAAGTGACAGAAGTCCTTTATTGAACTCCTGCAAAACTAACATAAATGTAATCATCATACCTGTAGGGATACGAGTCCCACCACATCTTATGAACGGATGTGTCATTTACTGGTAAAAGTTGTACTAGATGCAACCCGGAATCTACAGCCCAATCAACAAGCAACTTCAGATCGAGAAACTCTCCCACACCAACATCATCTTCTGACCTTACAGAGAACATGGGAACTGCTACACCAGCACCCCTCCATGGCATTGCCTACAAGTAAAATTAAATAATAGTAAGACAACATTGATTCTGTCACATTAGAGCTAGTTCATAGCTTGTCTCTGTTACTTACTCGAAACAAGCCATCTGACATGACAATGTATTCCTGTTTACTACCGATGGAGTGAAGAGACAGCTCCCGATTACCACCAGATTCAAACCCTATGCTATCTTCCTTCTGAACTTTACAGTATCTATATGTGAAAGAATCGTTAAGAACCCAACATGCAGAAAGCATATGAGAAGTGAAGTGTCAACTATGTTCAACTAATTAGTCTGGAAGAAAGTAAAAAGAAAGGATATTTGATAGGAAAGTCTGCTTTAGGGATCAAGCAATCTGCTTCCCATATGGAATCATCGACATAGTTGAGTCTAAGTCCATTTTCAACTTTCCAATTCCCCAACTTTTCTGGGGTGCCTAGAACATACACCTGTACATGTCATAATCAAGGGTAAGAATGATGGCCACAACACCACATCAGGCTCAAACATGAAAAGAAAGAAAACCAAAGATCATAGAGAAAGGCTTACAGATGTTCCCTCTCCAATGTCTGGACAACAGATTTTGAATTGGACAACAACTGAATCTGTTTACATGGTAAAGTCATAAGGCCACAACAGTTAGCAAAGAGATCAATCACAAACTAGAGAATCTCAGAGACAATGGTGTGATAGGATTAGATAAAAAAATGAATACCATCTTGATCTGACTTATTCATAAAGACCCCTAGAGGTTTTTCTACTTTCACATCGAAACTGTGGTGGAAGATGACATCTTTAAATGCACTTCTAAATGGAAGAGCTTGATCCCCACTCTAAAATTAAAGGAACAGAACATCAATCACAACACTACAAAATCAGATTACAAAATTTGTATAATACACTCGAAAAGGACAAAGAACTCAAACCTGCCAGAGATCACGAAGATGAACAGACTCTCCACCGGTCAATGTCTCAGGCACCACAAGTTTTCGTTTCATCCCAAACTCCGACCTTAACACACTCTTCGAGTCATCCACCACATAGTAACAATAGTCAGAGCTAAACCCAGGTGGAACCGAGACAGAGCCACTCCAGATGAGCTGATCATCTTGCTGGGATGGCTTTAGCAGCAAACCTTTTTTCACATTCCCGGAACCAAGTCCAGGAGCCGAGCCACAGACCAGCAGGCTCTCTCCCCAGTGAGTGAAATACGGTATCCAAAAGCTGATGCTAACCATTGGCTTACTCGACTTGCTCGTACTCAACGAAAGAGATCCTAGATTCATCATTCTCTAAACAACAATAATAAAAATCAAAACTTTAGCAAAACCCAGATCACAATCACATAATTTACTTACTTATCAGATGGAGACTAACTCAAGAACCACAAAATCAAGAAATCAGCAACACGCAAGCCATTGGAGTGAATCGAAAATAGTGACGTAAAAAAAATTGGGAATTGATGATCACCTTTGCTTGAACAAACCGTAAATCAACATACACGAGTCTCGAGAGTGAGTGAAGCTGAGAAATAGTGTACTATATATGGCAAGTAATGATTTTAATTTCGTGTATTCATTATACGCAATCAAAAATGGCTTTTTCTGGAAGATATTTTTGTTTTTGTTCAATCGCTCTGCACCGTTAATTTATGAGCACGACTCTCTTCTCTTTCTTTTCCCTTTTTTTATTAGTATTGAAGAAGATCACGAGATACTGATAGATCGCTCAAGAGTGTCCAGACGTTTTCATTTATTTATTTATCGATCAACTCAAAAATCTATTTCAACCATTTTCAAAAACCCAACTAAAATGACATATTTAACAAAGCATATAGAAAATGATGAACTCGTTTTTAACAGAGAAAGAAAATCTACAGTAACAAATACAGTTCTCCATTATTTATGTTGATAAAAGAGAGTGAGAGAGATAGAGAGTGAAGCACAAGGCATATGCAGAATCACAAGCATATTTAAGTAAAGAGACCAAAGTGAGACCAAAGATTTGTTTTAGCTCACTTTTAGACTTTTAGTAATCAAAAGGCCAGCCACTGTAACCCATATATGATTGTTGATGTTGCTGTTGATGGTAGTTATGGTTCTCATCGCTTGTATCCGAGTTTCTTGTGCCTCCACGGTTTTGAGTGGAGCTTGAGCTTGAACCTGACGAACGGAATGGCCAGAAGGAAGAGAAAGGATTCCTTCTTTCATTCCCGTTCTCACGACTGTTACTACTACTACTACTACTACTGCTTCTGTAGTTTCTGGTAGGGGTGGTTCTGTTTTGACTGCTTGAAGGTCCGCTAGCTGATGGTAGCTCTTGGCGACAGACCGGGCAAGAGTTGTGCTGAACCAGCCACGGGACAATGCAGTCAGAATGATAGATGTGGTTACACGGCATCTGTTTCGCTTCTGATCCCAGTTCGAATTCGTCTTTGCACACGGGACAATTCGAGTCCGATGACCTAAGATGCCTCTGCGCGATCTTGATAGTTGGCAATGCGTCTATTGCTGATCTCGGTGCGGGTGGTGGGCCTCGGCGAGTAGTGCCAGCTGAAAGCTGCTCGAACAATTCTTCAAGGCCGGGACCGAAGAAGTAGTCGCCGGTGTTACCACGTGTGATGCCAATGCCAGGGGAGCCGCCATTGAAGAGGGCTTCGACTGCATTGTCGCCAGTTAGTCTATAAGGGACTTGACCACCAAAGATCAACAAAGGGGCCAGACCAGGAAAGTTTTCAGGACCTGAACTGATGGTTCTTCCTCTGATTTCTCTGTCGTGGCTCCTTTCAGCTAAGCGGTTCCTCATAAACACAGAGAAAGCATCCATGAGATCAAAAGTCTGATCACGTTCTACAACACCCCTGTGGGATCTAAACATATCAAAGGGGCTGGCTTGAGCCATATCAAGTTCTTCAACAAATCCACCTCCGCAATAAAAGCATACAGGCTCTTGGCCGTGAAGGCGGACAGCACGCTGACATCTGTGACACCAGTGGGTATTTCGACTGCTTGACATCCTGAGCTTCTCACTCTTCTTTCCTTCTGTGGACACAAACAAGACCACAACAATGCAATGCTTTCCTTGAAGCTCTTAGAAGAAGCTTTAGCTTATTTGACAGGTCTCAGTTAAAAACCTGCAAAAGTGGGTATAAGTTAGTAATCAGTTATCTACAGTTTTTTCCAAGTAAGCAAACCAAAGACTCCAGGAAATCCCGCTTGCCTCAGTTTAGTGCACATCAGAAGATTCAATTATAGGTCATACTTCAATATATAGAGAAAAAATTTTCTAAAACATAGGTTCCAACTTTCTTTTTCTAATACATTAATAGAAAGTTATTGTGGTGTTTTCCCCAAAACACAAAATATTGTTTCTACAAACTCAGAACTTATAATAGTACATAAAGCATATCCCTCAATCATGAATTTTCAGGCAATACAAAGTCTAGCTGCTAATAAACACACAGAGACTGAACCCAAAGTTTTAATCTTTTGACGGAACTTGCTTATATAAGCCAACACAAACCAACGAAGGTTCAAATAATGATGCAATCAATCACCTTGTAGCTACTACAATTTCTAACTGAAACCAATTTATGGAGTGGGAAAATAAATGAGAGGGTAATGTAACAACTCACAACTCACAAGTAACTCAAAATTCGGAATGGCTTAATCCAAACGAATTTCAGATGCACACAAGTATCAATTTAAATACGAGAAGCTAAAATCCGATCAATGAAAACGCTTCACAAAGCAGAGCAAAATTACCTGAGAAGAAATCTAAAGACAGAAGAGAAGAATTTCAATTCAGTGATCCAATCATGAAAACAAAATCTAAGATGGTTTGGTTAAAAGCGGAGCTCAATCAAAAGAATACCTCGACATCTAGAATTATGGATCGGAATGAGAAACCCTAGCGAGAGAGGATTTGGGGGGAAGAAGAGGATGAAGAAGAAGAACTGACTCTAGAAGAATCTCTCCGTCTTTATTACAGTCTCTACGAACGCACAATATATGCCACGTGTTTTTTACTTGTCGACTAATGTAATAAGAGTCTTTTTTAAGTCAACCCTACGTCTGCTAATTTTTTTAATAACTAAAAATATTATGGGCCTTGCGCTTCTTATAACTTTATCGGACAAAAAATATAGGAACATATCCGATGGGCCTGTTTTAGAGGTAGAAAGCATGTGATGGGCCTGTTTTAGTGGTAGAAAGCATGTGATGGGTTTTGAAGAGATTAGTTTTGAGAGAGATTCAAATTGTCTTGATCCAAATTCCAAGCGATATACAAACTTCGAGAGAATTGTACTCCTAATTAGTCAGATGCAATTGTTGAGATAGATAGACAATGTGTACTCAGTTATAATTTTTATAAAATGTTTGTCTTGAGATTTTTTTTTTGTAAAGGATAGGAACATTTCCTTTTTAAACGGGAATCCAAATTAGGGAACAAGGAAGTAAGAGCCACGTTTTAGAACTTCTAAGTGAAAAGACAACAAAACACAGCTCATGTTTGTTCCTGGATTGGACTCATTCATAAACGTTACTTTCATTTCTGTTATATTTTATGTAACACATACACATATATGAAACTATAAAATAAAACAAAATGAGGTAATGAGAGAACGGTTAATGTAAAACTGTATCGGACAACGACTTCCTTAGGTTGGAGGAATAGTAGAAGGAAGTCCTCTTCACGTTCACCGCATTGATTGATAGTGTTTCTCTTTTTGGTGAAAATATCAAAATATAGTTGTGTTTTTGACCTTTCAACTGAAACGTTGGCTCCTCAAGACAAAGATTCCACCAACTGTTTTATCAATTTATCACGACTCCACTCTCTAACCTACATATCCAAAAAAAATTACATCTTTCGTAAATTTGTTCAATTTCTTGTCATTTGCATTGTTGAAACATATATATAGGTATTAGATTAAAAATTGTTGACATTGTGGATATCTATTTAGCCGTCTTTATGAAAACAACCCGAAACGACTAGGTTGGCTTTTGTTCCACCTAAGACCATGGTACTACGTCTAAATTCAATGGATTTAAATATAAATAATATTTTCTATATATTAGATGGCGTTTATCATGTTATTTGTTTTGTTAAACTCGTTTTATCATATTATTTAGCATTATCTTGATATATATTTGGAAGATCTAATAAGGCGTTTATCAAAATTTGATTTCATTTCTTTTCAATTGAAATTGATGGTTTGTAATAAGAAACATTTAACTTGATAGATTTTCTTTGTACATGTATGATCTGTATAATTTATTGATGATCATCTATATAAATATGATGTGCATTTTGTGTATGGTGATATCATGCATAGTATATACATCGTAACCTAAGATTTGGAGCCTAGTATATACTACACGAATATGGTTTGTACTTTATACTTTGCAACTATATAGCCCATCACTACAAGTCTACAAAATTGTTGACCAAAACAATCGTTAGCACTTGTAATTTTGAATTACAGTGTTGAAATCAAGTAAACACCTAATTTCAAAATATAACCGTTCAAGTCAACTAACACGACCCCTCCTCTTATTTATCACATGTACACTTGGACAATACATTGATGTTGATTATAAAGATTTAAAAGAAAGTTTGGTAAGTTGCAACTATCCATTTAATCAACATAAAGGTTCCTTTTTGCTATCATAAAAACAATTATTTAAAGTCTCTTTTTTCTGAACCTACCAAGTTAGATTCCATGGATAAGAAATGTAGAAGTAATAATAGAATGAATACATATGCATGTTCTACAAATCTAATTCCTTTATCAATAATTGTTCTACTTTCAATCCAAAATACAATACTATCTTTGGTATCTAGCATTTTGTCTATGTTTACCAACCATTCTCAGATTTATATATGTAAATAAAATAGCATGAAGAAAAAAAATAATGCAATAAGTAACTCATTTGGTAAATAAATTATTATTTTTTCTGTCTAACTAGAGATTGAATATGTTGTTCTCAAATTTGTTATCAGAAAATACCTTCAATATGAATATATATTCACTTACGTACACTGTTTTTTATCAGACCAAATGTAAATGGATGGCTCCTTTTTAAACGGCTATCTAAATTGGTGGCGCTATAAAAAAATTGGTGGGATTAATTAAAGATTTACTATCATAACCAAAGAAAAAGGACATGATCCCACCAGAGCAAAATCAATACAATTTTTTCGAATGAAAGAGATGTGTTATGAAGATAATTAGTTAGATAAACACGGAAACTAATATTCTTGGCTTAAAGATTTATAAAATGGTCGTTAAAGAATCATAATTACATTCCATCAAAACAATTAGCTCCGACGGCGCGTGAATTTCAAACGAAAAGAGAGAGCGCGTAGTCACTTTCCAGCAAACAAGAGGCGGACCAGACTGTGTCGAATTTATATTTAAACGTTTTTTCTTCTCTTTAACGATGATGATGGCGTGAAAGAAAGAGAGAGAGAGATTAAAGAAATGATGATGAGTCAAGCGAGCTGTTTTTGGGAAGAGAGACTAAAGAATCAGAAGACTAAAGGTGTCGTCTCCTTTCTCTCTCTTTTCTACTTCTGCATTTTCTTCTATCTTCAATCTTTTGCAGAAGAAATAAAACTCTGAAGACTAAAGACTCTTCTCTGTTTTTTTTCTTCCTACTTCTGCCTCTCTCTGTTTCTGGGGTTGGCTTAAAAACTTGTAAGAAGAAGTTTTATAGAATCTATTCTTCTTGCATTCTCATGAATTTTGTTGTCTCCATTTTTCAATGGTAATTTCTTGTTGCATGAATTAGATAATTCTTGCATCTGTAAACTATAATCTTACATGTTATATTAATTGCTAGCTTTTCATGTGTTTGAAAAAATTTCAAGGTTTAGTGTCACCATTTCTTTTTTTTTTGTTTGTTTCCGTGTTCTTGCATCTTTTTCTAATTCGTTGATTCCTTACCGTTGAAGCAAAAATTAATCTGAAATTAAGTTTAAGATTAGTGCAAGTTCCATTTTGGGATTTTGTTTACAGTAATTTCTTGAACTGTTTCTTTTAATTATAAAAGATATATAAAAAAAGAATTAAATAGATGCAGTCACGAGAATGCAGAGTTTCAGGTTGATGATTATAAGAAGACATGTTTGTTTAATTGTTCTTTGTTCTTTTTGTAAACAGACAAGATCCTGACAATGACTAAAGTATGTCCTAAAACAGAAGAAAAGAGAGTGGTGTCTGAAGCTGTGGTTGAACCAATTTCAGCAGATGTGAGCTTTGCTTCTAATCATTTTCCAACGTACAAGTTAGGACCTGATGATCAGATTGTTGATGAACCTGATGAAGATGATAAAGTTCCATCTGTCAAAGATGTCGTCGGTAAGGAGACCGGAGATTTGTCAGATCAGCACAAGAAGCTTTCTGTTCGTGATCTCGCTTGCAAATTTGACAAGAATTTAGCTGCAGCTTCTAAGTTAGTTGATGAGGTTCCACTCTATTTCTCATCCTCCTATGATTATGTGTCTGTGGTTTAGATATGGATGGTCTTAAAACCAAATTTCAACATTGTGTTTTTTGTTTGCTGGAATATTTAAGGCAAAGTTAAACGATGTGACTTCTTTGGAAGGACATGTTATGCTAAAGAAACTTAGGGATGCTTTAGAAACCATGAGAGGTCGTATGGATGGAAGAAACAGAGAAGCAGTGGAAAAAGCTATCTCCATGGTTAGCTTTTCTTACTGCAGAATCACTTTCTTTACGGTTTTACGCCTTTACAATGACTTGTATGATTGTATCAACTGTGAAGGGTGTGAATAAAACTATGCAGTGTTTTGTGTCTTGCAGGTTGAGGCACTAGCCGTTAAGTTAACTCAAAATGAAGGTGAACTAATTCATGATAAGTTTGAAGTGAAGAAACTGGCAAGCTTCCTCAAGAAGGTCTTATAAGTTTCCTTTTCATGTTTAATACATTATAATTTTGTTAGACATTTGTAGACAGTCAAGCTAAGGCTGATTCATTGTGTTTCCTCAGGCTTCAGACGACGCGAAGAAGTTAGTAAACCAAGAAAAGTCGTTTGCTTGTGCTGAAATAGAGAGTGCACGGGCTCTTGTGATGAAACTTGGAGGTGCATTTGAAGAACAGGAGCTTTGTTCTAAAGCTTCTAGAGATCAGGGACCGGTATGTATCATTTTGAGTTCAGTTTTCCTTTTCATATGTTATGCTCTGACTTATGACATAGGAGTAGGATTCTGAATCAAACTTATGTTCCATTTTCACAGAATGTGGAGAAATTGGTTGAGGAGGTTCAGGAGGCTAGACGAATTAGACGGTTGCATAAACCAACCATGGTCCAACTCCATTTCTGTGCTCTACATAAATTTTCCATTATAAGACTTTCTATCTCTTTCATTAGTCATCTTTTTGACAATGGAATCCAAAATGTTCAAACAAAACTTCTGATTTTGATGGTTTATAATCTAGGTGATCGGTATGCAACATGAGCTTCGTGATTTAAAGAGTCAAATCCAAGAGAAGTCTGCATATTCCGTTAAACTTCAAAGAGAGGTAGGTTTTGTGTCTTGTTTACTTCTTGTTATTCTTTCATCAACAAACTGTCTTGACTCTAAAAATTGCAAATATCCATATAGATAGCAATAATTAAGAAAGCTGAGGGGTCCAAGTCATGTCCGTATGTTCTGGATGGTGCACAAAGTCTTGGCTCGTGCCTAAGAATCCGTGCCTCCTCAGACAGTGGTATAGATATTTCCAAATGCTCAATCCATTGGTACCGTGCAGCATCTGAGTCTAGTCGAAGAGAAGCTATATCTGGTAATTCGCATTCTCTCTTTCCCTGATCATTTGGCAAATCTTATTATGTTCTCAAAATAACTTATAGGACATGAGCTTTTAGCTTGAGCACTGAGCAGTTCACATTTTTCCAATCTTAGGTGCCAACCGGTCAGTATATGCTCCAGAACCATTTGATGTCGGGCGAGTGATACAAGCAGACATTGTTTCAAATGGCCAGAAGTTCACCGTTACAACCGATGGTCCAATTAATACTGGTTGGTGTTACAAGAGTTTGCTATTATTATGTACTTTCTGCAAAGTCCAAATACAGATTATAATGGAGATATGATAAACAAAATGGCTAACTGAATCACAATTTCTACAGCTGCTGGCTTGCAGTCACGCGTTGAATCACTCCTGCGCAAATCTAACAGTGAATTCACCGTATGTTTACAACTTTCCTTTTCCCCTTGGAAGAGAATTTTGCATAAAACAGTTGTTATTTCTTGCTCTAACAAAACTAGAAATGTTGAAATTCTTCGCAGGTGGTTATATCACAGATGAATGGACAAGACCATGCATCACGATCCCATGTATTTACTGTTGGAAAGGCGAGGATAAAGCTGTCCCGAGGATGGATCACAAAGGCTAGAGAAATATATTCAACCTCCATGCAGGTAATCTAGAGCCTATGATTGCCACTTAATTCACTCTCTGTCTCTTCCTTTAGCTTTATTTGAAGTTTTCTTTTTCTTCAAGTTTAAATGGTTTGGTAACATTTCAGCTCTGTGGAGTGAGAGGCAATGCTAACGTTCCTGCAAAGGCATTGTTCTGGCAACTTAGAAAGGGTCTAACTTTCTTACTAACTTTCGAGTCAGAGCAAGAACGTAATGCAGCCATAGTACTCGCACGAACATATGCATATGATTGTAATGTGAGTAAAAGTAACCAGAAAAAGATCCATTTTCTTTTTCTGATCCTTCTATCTTCTCTTGTTTTGCATTGCCCTTTTAATATGCAGTTACTCCATTATATAGTTTTGGTGTAATTAAGCAACCATTTTGAATCAATTTCGCATCCTGCAGGTCACTCTAGTTGGTCCAGATGATTGAGGTAGTGAAAGGAGTAGTTTTGTGATATCGACTGTTATGTATTTCAGTGTTTGTGTGTGGTTGAAAGAAGAAGAAGAAGAAGAAACACAAGTGTTGCTGCATAGTTTTAGACAGAAAACACATTTTGTGTTTTTTTTTGGCATGATCACTGGTTTGAGGTGGTTGGCATTTTTTCTGATTTGATTTTATTTGTTTGTTTGTTTGATTTGTTTGGACCATTATTGGCTAATTAGGATTATTTTTTGGATTGTGAAAAATTGTAATCAAGATTTGTTGGTATCTAATAACAGAACAGTGTTTCAATCAATATTACATTCTACTCTTCAATCTTAATTAATGTAATAAAATGAAAATTTCTTTTAAATAAAAATAATAATAATGAATGGCCAATTTCATATATTTAATTTTGCACTATCCAAGGGTGCAAAATTATCCAAATGTTAAAGAAACTTGAATATTTTTGGGACATCACAGATATGTAGATACTTTAAGTTAAGCTTATTATGACAAATTAATACTTTAACATATAGAGAAATAGATGGAACATTATCTACCTTTATAGTTGTCCGAATTTCTTGTTCCTCTTTTATTTTTCACACTCTTTCAGTCCATCGTCCGACCGAGATTTTGTCTTCTCGTGAGTTCAAATCCAAATCCATGGGGAAGATCCTTGTGGAAATCTGTATGATATCAGCTCGAGGGCTCCGTGTGGGAATTGGAATCGGATCCTCTCTACTGAAACACCAATGGTACGCCGTTGGTTGGCTTGATCCAGAAGACAAATACTGCACCACAATCGATGCTTCAAGAGCAGACAATCCTGTCTGGAGAACAAAGTTTGCTACTTTGCTCGATGATTCCACGATTCAGGATTCGAAGTTGGCTTTGCAAGTCGAGGTTTATAGCAGAGAACCCTTGTTCTTAAGGAAGAGGCTTCATGGCTCTGCTACTGTTTCTTTGAAGGAGTTTCTGACTAAGTATAAGCAACAACAGAGTTCTTCGAAAGCTGTAATTGAAGAAACTGGAAGCTATCAGCTTAGGAAGACGAACTCGAGCAAGCCTCAGGGTTTTGTCGATGTGTCGATACGTATATCTGCAGAGCGAGAGGATTTTGGGGGTTTTACTGGTAATGTCTCTGAATTTTGCCTTTAGTTTATTTGCATTTTGTCTGCAATCAGATTATATGTAAATTGAACAACAATAGACGCAAATGTGAATGGGTTGTGTCAATTTGCAGAAAGAAACCAACTTTGGTGCTGCTTTTGTTTCCTGTAACTCAATTCTTGAAGAACCTTAAATTTGGGTTTCCGAATATCCGATTTCGAGATCTTAGCGTTTTTAAGATGGGTTTGTCTGAAGGAGAGCGCTCACCATCTTTCTCTTCTTCTTTTGTGCAGGAGATTTTGGAGGAGTCATGCTCTCGAACAACTCAGATTACAACACTTCAGGACAGGATTACATGGCTGGTTCATCGCAGTATCCATTTGCTCCAATGGACCAGTCAAACCCATTCTCAGTTCCCCCATCATATAACCACCACTCATCAATGCCTAACCCTCCAATGACCAACACCAACCCACAAATGCAACAACCTTACTATCCTCCACCGATGCAGCCACCACCACCACCTATGAACTCAGGGTACATGCCTACATACATCCCCAAATCTGTGAATGACTCATCAATGCCTAACCCTCCAATGAACAACACCAACCCACAAATGCAACAACCTTACTATCCTCCACCAATGCAGCCAGCACCACCACCTATGAACTCAGGGTACATGCCTACATACATCCCTAATTCAGAGAATGTTACGAACATTCCATCGTCATCATCATCTGGAGGAGTACCAGGAGGGGCGGGAAGAGGATATGCTAGGACTGGCCCAGGGTTTGCTGTAGGAGTGGGAGCTGGTGCAGTAGTTGGAGCTGGTGCAGCTTTATATGGAAGCGAGTTTATGTCAGGAATCGACTTACCTTCAAGCTTACCTCACCCAAGTGTCCCCATTTCCATTGATCCTCCATTTTGATGCAGCAACAGCTCGATTCAATATGGCTGCATTGTGAGATTATCTGAAACATTGTAGATGATTCGTATTTGATATGATAAGACATCCCAGATTCAAGAAACATATAAAATGAAGGCCTCGGGTTTCTTGGGAATTCGATTGAACTGTTTTTTCTATTGTTATTACTTTTCTATAGTGTTATCTGAAAATTTACATAATACAGTGTTCGAAGCAAACTGTTGTGGATGAATCTTGCTACGTAGCTATGTACACATAGTCTCAATCAGTAATGCAGGCCCTTTCACTCGAAGTAGCAATATGCAATAATCAAATCTTATGCAGTCTCACCAAATCTATTTACATAGACATGGTTATGTACAGAGGCTTAGAGGAGTGAGTGAAGCATGAGTCTGACTTATCACGGGCGGTTGTCCATCTTCATAAAGTGGATATATTCCAGTTGCCCCATCTCTCCTCCGTTCACGGGATCAAAGCTGCATCGGTAGAAACTGAGACAAGAAAACACAAGTAAGCACTAAGCCGAGATCTGAGAGTGGTTTTTATAGATGCACAACTAGTGTACTTGCTCTGGTTAAAGATTCCTGGTAGTGTGATGGAAATACAAAGTGAATGGGCTTATTTGGGATTATACCTTCCATCCATGCCGATAATAGCAACCGTGTTGTTACTGCCAAATGCTGCGAAGAATTGTGTGACTTCTGATACATGAAACTGTGCATATGACCATTCCGAGCTGAAATACTTTGGTAGAACACCTGCAACAAGAGTGTACATGTTAGGTAAGAAAGAGCGAACGAATTTTTAAGGCTTCAAAGTAGCATTTCAAAAACACCATTCTTCCCATTTCTACATTCATGGAAGAGATAATAAACAAGAGAAAGAATAACGTTAACAAAAATGTATAATCTTAACAATCCTGCAACTATGAAGGGAGTAAATCTCTTGGACTTAGCTACTACATAGTCAATAAATCTCTTGGACTTAGAGCTACTACATAGAATTTTTCCTTACCTCTCATAAACGACAATGACGAACCGGGATTGGTACCAATGGTTGGAGAAACAAGGCCTTGCAGAGAATTAGAATAATTTTGTTGTGTCAACAGAGCTCCATTTTCAGTGGAATAAGAATCCTCCCCAACAACCCTAACTCTAAGAGAGAAAATGTGAACAGTCCCCTTGTCACTTGATACCGCCAGCCACTGCACATTTGGTGAAAGTGCAATGCTATATATATCTGCTCTGTCGACTCCTCTTCGTACCTATAAAGAAACACCTTTGAATTGTTAGTAATGTAATACAGTGATCAAAGCAAACCAGTATCTGATATTTACCTCTTGCAAACGAGTTCCATCCATTGTGTTGAAGATTCTAATCAGAGTTCCCTTTGTACTAGCAGTTGCAAGCAACAAACCATCCAATGTCAAGGTCATACACGCAATACTTGAATCATGAGCATTTATGATTTGTACCATGTTAAGCCCGAAATGTTCAACACGAATCTCTCCTCGATTGAGACCAGGGCAAGCCAACACAGACGTATTAGAATGATGAGAAAGGCAACACAATCCTCTAGGATTAGCTTGAGTTTCAATCTGATGAAGAAGTCTAAGATCCATAAAGTTATAAACATAAATCTTATGTTCAAGAACAACAACAATCCGATCCCTTCTTAATTTCACTGCACGAATCTCAGACCTAAATGCAAATTCACTAATGCAACGGCTCTGATGATCATCCCAAATTAGTACTTTGCTTGAAGGATACTGAGAGTTAGGTCCACCACCAACAAGTGCCAGTATATTGCTACGGAAAAGCATCTCTACGATTTTAAAACCACCGTCCTTTAGCTCACGCCTGAAAGTTTCTTTGAAAGGTTCACAGTTATATATACGAAAACCATGACTCGTTCCAGCTGCAAAACAACTTGAATCCTGATTCCAACACACAGAAACTAACTCTGCTTCCTCTTTTTTCATAGATTCTGATTCTGGAAGCAGAAATGAGCCTGGTTGCAGGATTCCTTGGGGATTTGAAACAGTTGAACTCATTTTTTATTAACACTGGACCTGAAAGATCAAACAATTAACATAAAAATCGAAGAAAATTATACATGATCTTTGATTCAAACATTGGCAAGGAGACTAACGGATTCTCACCGACGAAACGAGACGAAGAACACGAGATCGAAGAAATATTGAATCTCCAAGCTTCGATTTCAATGACGAACACGCTCTCTCCAGAGTTGCTGATTTTTCTCAAAATGACTTCTCTCTGTACCGGTAAGTTTTATCTTCTTTCAAATTAAATTCTCCGGTTTAATTTACTTTTCGGAATTTAGTCGGTTGGAAAAAAACAATAATGGGCTAATTTAATGTACAAGTGGGCCGCCAGCTATTGGGTCTTTATTCACCCATCTGGTAATATTCACGTGTCTGCGTTTTCTTAACTTGGAGATAGACCCTCGTGTCGTTTTTAAATGCTGGAAGACACCGTCGTGCCGTTTTCGGATTAGTAATTTGGTAAATATACCAGAAATGGAAAAATCACTTTGGAGACAAAACAATCCATATTTGGAAAAAAGTGATTTGGACTATGAAGGAAAAGTGAGAACCCCAATAACACTCACTTTGTTCAATGCGCACAAATAGTTAAAGAAAGATAAAAAAAAACCACAGTTTCCGAGAGAGGGAGACATGGACAAATTATCACTTGATTCTGTTTTTAGTTTTAAGTTAAACTAATAGTCTCACAATAATCTTTCTTTTGTTACTAAATTACTAAAATAGCAAGTTGTTGACAAACCTCAACTTTTTTGGTTTTCTCTTGTATTTCATGCATGGTGCAAGTTTGGCAATTCATTTAAAAATTTCATCAACAATTATAATTAATTTTCTTATTCATTTTCATTGTAGCTAACGACCCCATCTTTAACAACTAGTCGGTATGTCAATTCGAATTCTTCTTAATCTCAAAGTTACGAGAATAATAGAAGAAAAAAAAGATTCAATTCGTTTTGTAACCAGGGAGAAAAACGTTTTACACAAGATTCATTCAAATTAAGAGCAAGAACAAATAGTAGATTCCAGATTAAGTTCTGGAGAGAAAGTAGGGATTTTTTTCCCAATCTTGAACTCGTATTGTTCCTTTCGTTTCAAGTTTTTGTATCAATCGGTTTTGTAGTTCTTTTGTGAACGAGAGTGATATATTATGAGATTTTGAGAGCCTTTAATTCTCACTAACTTTATCATAAACTGCAATATAGAGAGTTGTAATGTTTGCATTTTGATTAAATTGTCAGACATTATATGAAAACATAAGTTTGTAGTAAACTAGGTAACTATTCTGTTTTAGTACATGTATATAATATTTGTACTTTTTGGAGTACCACTCACCAAGAATTTGGGAATATTACATGCACAAAAACTCTCGATGTACATGAAGCTTAAAACGTGATGGGGTTTGGGAAATTTCAAGGGAAATTTAAACTATTGTTTTGCTACACGTAAAAAGATGAAACATTTTGTCGGTAACCACCGGCTTGGCCTAAAATAATTTTCTAAACCCTAGATCATATATATTGTTTAATTATTTCATTCCCTCGAACAAATGATGCTGTAATGCTGATGCCTTTTCTTTTTAATATAAACTAATTGGATAATCACATGATGAGAAATTATCCGTATATTTTTTAGCAAGGGTCCATATACTTGCTGCATTTCCATATCTGCATTATTTCATCAGTCAAATACATGAGCCACACAAATATACCTTTGAGACAATATTAAATAAAAACTCGAGATCGTGCACGATATCTATACTTTTTTATGTGTCGACCTTTATCGAACAATGAAAAACCATGTGTTATACTTTTTTATGTGGTGGTTTAGAATTATAAAAATCGTAATGGTTTCAAGTTTTCTATACTATTTTCGGATAGATATTGTCATCTTATTCATATATGGATATCCCCTTACTTTTTTCGGCATCATCAGTTCTTTGAAACTTAGTTCAGAGACGTACGGTTCCAATATAAAAAATCAAGAATTATGTACTAGTGTAGATATATAATTATAAAAGTCGATATCTAACACATATAGCATATAAAAAGAAAAAAAGATTTCAAACTGTAAATATCTTTTTAACCAGAGGACGATGTAAAGTCGTGACCCATGCATGGTTCCAATTCCAATCATCGGGAAAATACAAATTACAAGTATAAAAGTCTTTTTTTTTTTGGTTGTCAATTTAGGTATAAAAGTCTTACATTGCAAAATACGAATAAGGCAAGAACACAATCGACCCCTATGTATACTAATTAATAATATCTCTCAACCCATCAAATAAATCAGGGAGGAAAATGTGTACTTTATACATGTTACTACTTACTACACTGCCCAAACACAACATTACGTATTATTATTATAATAATTATTATTATTATTTAAGAGAGACCATCGTAATATATCCATAGTCGTCATAACCGAAGATTTGCCTTAGAATGTAATATATCATTCAAAGAAATTAAGCTTTACTTAATAATTTAACCCCAAAAAAGCATTACTTTTAATATGGCTATACCTTTTAATGCAACCCTGTAGCGAGTTAGTGGCTAGATTCTCCAGCACGTGGACATGACTCAAATCCTAAACCATATGGTTAAGTTCTTTTGATTCATCCATCATCTACAATTTGATTAATCAGAGATGATGCTCAAAGAGGTTGAAAATGCAAATCCAGTTTCAGTTCAATTCGGTTTTGAAGTTGAAACCATTGTCTTTAGATGCAAATCTATACTCATCACATATAAACAGATTATGAGAAAAATGAAAATTTGTAGAAAAAGAAGGAGCTCCCTTCAGTCCAAACACAGATAAAGAAGGATCAAAAATATCTCCCGCATCATTCACACAGTCACTGCGGTTTAAATTTATCGTTTCTCTACCACGAGTGTTTGGATGGATGAGTCGGCAGATATTTCTACCCTCTTCTTTTTCTATCCATGACTGGACTGAAAGAATCTCCTTCTATATCTATCTATTTTGGTCTTGATTCATATATATACTTTTGAAACAATGAAGGGCCACACACACTTATGAAAAGCAGGTTATTCTACAGAAGAATACATTAGGCATGAATAGTTTCAAACACATGCACTTATTGCTTTAAATGGGCCATCAACAACTAGACAAAAATGTGACCAAGACAACTTCCTATGTACTTATATTTGAACATTTAGTTTGAAAGGTTATTGCATGTACTTACTTATAAATGCATCAGCTAGAAATGAATTAGAATGTCAACTTATAATGTAATAAGTATATATGAATGAACTTAACTTACAAAGTTTGGATGGGGAGTTTTTCTTTTGAAACTTCACAGAAAGAACCAAGCTTTACTGTAAAAGTAAAACTACTGATGGGTCTTGTCAAGAAGAGGCTAGCAAGAGAGAGACAAAGAACGAACTGTTCATCAAACATTGAAATCATAAAAAACATTAGTTTTTTTCTTTAAAACTTTGAAATTGGTTTCTGAGTGATGTAAGCCCTGTGCGCAGATGAACAGTTCCCGTAGTAATAACTACATTAATAATAACTACTTGAGTAAATATATACCTAATCAGCAGACAAGTCCAAAACATGTGTGAAAAGATTCTACCATAGTCATTGCAGATCATGAGAAATAAATTAAGAAAATATATAGAAAGACTTAATCTAAGGTAATCACCTTTTAGAAAATACAAGCTTTGGACCAAGAACTATTCAGTTCTTTTTCATGAGATCTCGGTTTCTGGAGGGTTTGTGCAAGAGATTGAAGTCCAAAATCAGAGAAATTGCATTATATGCCTTCAATTTGGACAAGGGGAAAAACCCTAAAAGTAGAGAAATTGATGGAAAGCACAATATTTTCTTTTCTGTGGACAAAGGTAAAGAAGAAATCTGAAGCGAGCCAGGAATGATTATATAAATATAGACCTTAAGACAAGGAGAAAAAACCCTAAAGGCAGAGAACTGATGAGAAATCGATTATCTATTCATGTGGTTGAGGGATTAGATCTCAAGCAAGTCACAACTAATGGTACTAGATATATGATGATATGACAAAAGAAAACCCTTACATGGCTCTTGATGTTTCACACTCAGATTTAGGAGCTGTCTGAAAACCCTAGCTAGCTCTCCTTTTGAAATCTTCTCAACCCAATAGAAACTATAAGTGGAGACTGTTACTTATAGAATAAGGTGAATTAAGTAGGTGGATGTTGCAACTAGCAACTAGCAAGTGGTGGTTCAAAGAAGGGACAAACAAAAAGAGATGACGATGATAATGATGAATGATTAATGATAATGATGGTGGTGATGTTGGGTCATTGTCTTCATGGGATTCAGGGAAAGCTAACTGTTTCTTCATATCTCACCATATCTTCCATAAATGAGAGAGAAAGATGAGAGAGAGAGAGAGAGAGAGAGTACGAGAGACAGAGAGCGAGATGGTGACTTGTGTAATCTTGTGTTGTGTTTCAGGATTGTTTTAGGGGGATGATTAGAATTGAATTATGATGGGATAGAGCCATCAAGAGGTTCATCAGCCAGCTTTTTAAGGTTCTTTCGTTTTCTTTAGGGATCACATTTAATGAGAGGTGGAAGAGCTTGAGAATTTAGATAATGTTTTTATCTAATTAAGTCGTCTTTTTATTTATACATTTTTATTTCTTATTTTTTAAGCATTAACGAGTGGACAGGAGATACATAGTAGTAGCTAGAAATCATATAATTGGAGACTGAGGATTATTAGTGTATAATATAATCGGTCCCGAAAAAATATGCACCGTTGTCTTTATGTATGCAAGAATCTCACAAGCTCGTGAACACAAATCCCATCTAAGCGAGAGAGATAATATGAACATCGCAAGTACTAATTACTGAAAATTTCGTGAAGGATTCAAAAAGTATATGGAGTCATTTATTTTGACTTCTAAATTTGTTCTATAATGCAAGTTGTATCATCAATAGTTGTTAATTTCTTTTAGATTTGAAGATCCTTTTACTAATGCTCGAATACACATCATATCAAATTATCAATGATCCTTTTTACAGTGAATCTTAGTAAGCTATTCACAAGTTATGCCATAAAAAAAAAACAATGTAACATTTCTTTTAGATTTAGAGATTAATTTACAATAAAATTTACATTGTTTTTTGTTTGTTTTCATATTAATATAATTAAGATTTGGTCTATGCATGGTTTCATACTTATGGTCTATTTCTCTATTTATGCTTGTTATTTTTGAGCATGGACCATGCTTATATTCTATATTGTTCCAATTTTATTAAATTGGTAGAAAACAAACTTTAGGCTGCTACCTTTGATTCTATGCATCTCTACATGAAATCTTCTTTTAAACTATTTTAATCAATTCAATCTTTATTATCAGATTTTTTTTAAAAAATGTATATTAAATTACATATATAGTAATTGCTAATTAAGTAAATTTTAAAAAACGTTTAGAGACAGAATTATAACATATGACAATCTTACCCCTGCCTACCTGTCATCTGCGAACCGACCAAAGTAGTGAGTGGGCATGGAGTTTTGAACTGAGACACTTGTGGGTCCTTTGTGTTGTGCTTTGTTCCTTCCTTCAAGAAAGTAAGACGTAAAACCCGATCAATAATTCGGTATCCAATTAAACCCGACCCGGACGAATCAACCTGACCCGACCCGACCCGATATTTCTTCAATTCGATCGATCACCATTGATCCCCAATCGCTGCTACGAACAGCAAGCTTCGGCGAAAATGGGATTCATTACGACTCTTTAACTCATCGATCCCAATTTGAAAACTCGCATTTCCATTGATTCCTTTGATCAGTTCTCAAGTCGAAGGTAATTTTGAATCAGGCGCGATACTCCAAGTTAGGATCTTCGGTTCGAGCTTTTGTGTGATCGATCTAAAAGGCTATAGAATATGGTGAAACCATCGGATTTCAAAGCAATTCAAGGGTTTATTCGGCTGCATTACACTCGGGTCAACCCTGTCACAATTGGCCGATCAAACCCATCAGCTTTGTCTTCTCCAGCTATTCCCTCCAATGGTGTTTCTCAGCTTCAGCCTAAGTTTAGCTTCCACAGCTTATCCTCGAAACCCACTTCCAAAAACGTGGGATTATATCAGATTCTGTCGTCTCCTAAGCTCAATCCTAAGTTGCAGCAAGCTTTGGGTTTGCCTCGTGTGAATGTGAGTTTTGCATCGGCGTTTAGATTGGTATCCACTAAGAGCTCTGGATTTCGAAAGGTTGATGGGAGTTTTGCGAGAAAGGTTGTTGATAAGCCTGTCAAAGCTGTTAGTTCTACTTTTGCTAGATACCGTGAGGCTATAGGGTTGCACATTGATGCATTTTGGAAAAAGAATAGTCTTGTTGTGTTTGGAGCTGCAGGTGTTTTTGTATGTATTTTCCTTTGGCGGATTATGTTTGGAATTGCTAGTACGTTTGTTGGCCTCTCAGAGGGCATGGCCAAGTATGGGTTTCTTGCACTCTCCTCAGCCATTGTAGCATTTTCTGTAAGTTTCGCTCTTTATGTGCTTTTCGATGGGAATTTGTGCTTCAATTCTTGGTGGTTGGCTCCATTTCTTAGTAATGTTTCAGTGATGATCTCGCAATGTTTGCCCAACTCAGTGCCATGAAGTTGTCCTGAATAAAAATGAAACTGAGGAATTTCTCTGTAGGGTTATTGGTTGATAGTGAATGGATGTGGAGCTTACAATGATATTGGTTTGATTTTACCACGACTAGAGTATAGGTTCATTCTCCTTGTTAACTGATCTCCTTCACAGAAATACAGGAGATCTTGCACTGTATATTTCAAGTGTCTTATAGCATGATATTGTTTATGGAATGCAAAAACTGCTATATGATATGGTTTGTTGCTGTTACAGTCTCCTACTCCCGTATCATTTAGGAATCACTCCTTGACAGCTATCTGCATTTTTCTAATAATAGGGATTATACCTCCGCTCAAGGTTTACAATTAATCCGGATAAAGTTTATAGAATGACCATGAGGAAGATCAACACGGCAGCTGAAATTCTAGAAGTTATGGGTGCTCCTCTGTCAGGATCAGATTTACGAGCGTATGTGATGTCAGGTGGTGGCATAACATTTAAGAAATTCAAGCCAACAATTAGGAGCAAGCGCTGCTTTCTTCTATTCCCCGTTCAGGGTTCTGAGCAAAAGGGCCTTGTTAGCGTTGAAGTTAAGAAGAAGAAAGGCCAGGTTTCACTTTCTCAACTCCTCAGTTCCTCGTTTACTCAACTTTCTTCTGTCTTGTTCATGTTGTAATCTTCAGAGTTGTAATTAGCTTTGACAAAGTTCAGCAGCTCAACTCTTAGCTATAGGTCTACTGTATCTAGCCTAGGACTGAATGTTGTAGATTAGAGCTGTTGTGAGTTGGCTAGAGTGCAGTTTGCGAAGGGCTGAGTTTATAAGGATGTCTCGGCAGATTTTTTGGTTGTAGATTTCGTAAGGTTGGTTGGGCATTTGGTTAAGCGGAGAGATAATCTTTTCATTCATCAATCTCTCTATGCTGGTGAATTTGGAAGAAGAATTGGAGTTTCATAGCTGTTCTTTCAGTTTCAGTTAAACGTTTAGGCTTGTATATATAACATGTGGAAACTGATATTACATGACATTGCGTATGCCTGTCTAGTCTTTTAGGTGCTTTCATTTTTTCATACCATCAGCGAATCCCTATTACCAATCACGCTCCCTATATTGTGAGTTTGGTCTACTTCTTATGTTCATGTGTCTGTTTCTTCAGTATGACATGAAGCTTTTGGCGGTAGATATTCCAATGGCATCTGGTCCCGACCAACGGTTATTTCTGATTGGCGATGAAGAAGAGTACAGAATTGGTGGTGGTTTAATCTCTGTGTTAAGAGACCCTGTTGTGAAAGCAATGGCAGCAACTAAGGAGTTCGATAATCTTGATAGAATCGAAGAGGAAGAAGACGCTGAAAGAGAACTTCAAGAAGCTGAAAGAAAGCATCGTGAAGAGATCGAGAAACTCGAGAAGGAGGGCTCATAACTCGTATTTTCTTCCCCAGAAATATTTTCTTCTTCGGTGGATATAAGAACAACACCATGAATCTTTTCCAAAACCCAGTTTTTTTTTTGTTTTTGCTAACTTTCGAGAAATAAATTTCCCTGGCTATGTTGATCAGAGGATGCTATTGTGATTACTGATTCTTCTTCATACAAGATGTATCTCCTTGTTAGAGCAGCCTGTGCTGTGAAAAACCGTTTGGTTTAGAACTTTTGTCTTCCAAAGTATAAACTGGTGTAAGCTTAATAAAGGCCCACCATAGCCCGCCCAAAATAGACACAGCGTCATTTTCTATGTCGTCTTCAACCAGTTTCTGGTCTACAAAATTAGTTATGGTTAATCGAACCAATTTCCCATCGCATGTATGATGTAACCCAAGACAAATATAATGTTTTGTTGCTTAAATTGAACGTTCTCTGGATCCTTCTTGTTGATGTTTTTGATTCTTTTCACAGAAACTTTTGATCTTTGATCACGGATTTATCTCTTATTCATGCAAGAACATGAACAATCTTAAGTTGGCAAGATCTAGAAGTAATCCGTTCTTAATCTTCTTCTTTTATCAAACCATAAATAGCTAGGTCCTTTATTTGAGATCCTTATAATTCTATCTGTAAATTTCTCCTTATCTGTTTAGAATTGTTAATATCGAGAAAAATGGTTTTTTGTTTGTGCTGTTGATTCAGAGAGCTAATGATCCAAGCTAGTATAGAAAGTTAATGGGGAATCATTGTACAAGAATTCCTTGTTGTAAAAAGGTAAGACCTTTACCTTAAAATTTACGAGTTTCATGGAGAACATGTCGAATCTAACTAGCAAATTTTTATTAAACCCGTTGAATGTTCATAAGCATTGTGCAGTTTCAGATGAAAATGGTGATAGAAAATCTCATGTTCTGAAACAGGTGTGTTCATGTATCTGCTGTTGCAACAGAAGGAACAAGACTCAAGCTAGGAGCCAGAAAGGGTCCTACTTTATAAAAGGGAAGGTCCATCCGGTAAGTAGAATGGAGAAGTGGGAGGAGAAGATCACAGAAGCTAATAGTCATGGCAAAATTGTAAGCTCTTCCTCCTATGATTTGCCTTTCTATGTTGTTTTGCATTCTTCCTCTGTAGATAGCTCGACATGATCTGATTCTTTGTAACATGGAACAGCTTGTAGTGAATTTCAAGGCTTCGTGGTGTTTACCTAGTAAAACAATATTACCAATATACCAGGAGCTTGCATCCACATACACCTCAATGATATTTGTCACTATAGACGTCGAAGAGCTCGCTGTAAGTAACCAATCAACTTCTGTTACTTAGAATGATTCTTTGTGAAGATGAGAGATCTCGAAACTGAGCGATTTGGGTGTTAAAATATGTTTGATACAGGAGTTTAGTCATGAATGGAACGTGGATGCAACTCCAACAGTAGTGTTCCTTAAAGATGGGAGGCAAATGGATAAACTTGTAGGTGGAGATGCTGCAGAGCTTCAGAAGAAAACTGCAGCAGCTGCAAATCTCCTTCTTAGACAATCTTAACGTTTTTTCTAGTTTCCATGTCAGAAAATTATCCAAATAAAAAGTTGACCAGTATTTATATGCAGATCATGTTGGTATCACTGAGATTTTTGTTATTAACTTTGATGCACTCTTGTAGTGTTAATCTCAATCAACCAATATTAACTTTTCTGACTCCTTATTAAGACTTATCAAGAATTGCAAGAAGAGAATGAGAAGCATGTTATATAAATCAATTATCGATTTAGTGCAAAGCAAAACTCTGCTTTATCAGCAGATCTGTGTTGGTTACATACTGTTTATAAAATACAGCTTGCAACTATAAATCCCCTATATTGAGAAATTAAGTTGAGGCTGCGAAAAGAAATGTACCGGATGTTTCTATGAATCGGAATCTGACCCTGAATCAGTTTCTGCATCACACTTCACCCCAAACGGTCTCAATCTGTTTGTGTTTGCTTGCAATGGAGGCATACCATCATCATCATCACTCGAATCAACTTCACCGTCATCTTCATGCTGTTCAATGGGTGAGCTTTTCTCAGCTGGAATCGGTCTAGTATCTTTGAAGATTTCTGGCCTGCATTCACCATGTCCAAACTAACATGAGCTATAATTACTCAATATGAGAAGCCATCCATACAGAACAAAAGATAGAAGCTATACCATTCCGGAGACTTTTGAAGAAGACGGACTTGCTCAAAGAATAGAACTTTACATACAATAGATGTAACTTTGCTACCAGACTCTTGAGCCTTTTCCTTTCCTGTATGGTCAATCACTACAAAGCTTCCTGCAAATCAGTGTAGCACATCTCAAACTCCTCCAATCCACACCAAATCATGCAGTAAATCTAACCATTCAAGAAAGAACAAACCAGAGAAGACTAACAAGAAAAAGTACCTCGTCTGATCCACATGCTCTCACGAAACTTGGCTGGAAACAAAGCTAATGAGTTCTCTCCTTTTGCATCCATTATCTTCAAAGAGACAACAAAACAACTACAGCAGTTAAAACACAAACTTTAATTCAGTACATACATACATACAAACAAGCCAACCCATCCAAAGAAAATTCCGAAGAAAATGCTATGAATTGGCGAGATTGTATGAAACCTAAGAAAAAAGCGTTTATCTTTTACCTCAATTTGATTGGAACCTCTGAGAGAGACGACTTGGGCAATGCTCTGACATTCCTCAAGCGTGAAATCCTGGTCCGACGCCGCTTGTTTCAGATTCCTTCTTCCTCTGTTCATCTCTTCTACCTCAAATTCCAAAAGTCCGAAACTTTCACAAACAAAATTACAACCAAAAGATCAAAATCGACAGAAAACTTGAGATTAGGGTTTTGCAGTTGTGTGCCGTTTTACTGGAATCGGAATAGTTCCAATAGAGAAGAGGAGGTAGTTTCGTTATTTTATTTAAAAGCTGAGGGTACTATTGTCATTCTCAAGCCACGTCGGTGCAAACGAATTGGCAGATAAACCGGCAATACGTTATTATATCACGCGGCGGTCTATTAATCTTCTCCGGCGCTTGAAATTCCACTCCTCCATAGTCTCCGTCGATTCGCAATTTCTGAATTTTGAACGAATTCTCTTTCACTTCACAGGTTCGGAATCATGTTTTCATATCGTAACTGAGTTTGTTTTCGTATGAATTATATAACTGGTTCAATAACTATTTTGAAATTGCATAAAGTTTTTGGGTTTGAGCTATGAAATTGCATAAAGGTCATAGCTTGTTTGTGTGTTTTTGAATTTTTTTATCTTGTTTATGAATTCGCAGTACTGAAGTTTCTATTTTAGCTTAGTGATGGGTAGGAGAAAGCAATCCAAGCCCCAGCGTGCAGTGGGTTTGATCACTCCAACTGGTTCTGAATCCGATAGAAATCAATTACCCGGCGACGAAGCTGAGGGTTCAGGGGACAAGAATGTTGAAGATATCGATAAGCCGTATTATGTGAACATATGTTTAAGTAGTCGAGTTTCGGAGCAGCAGCAGAACTTTGATTTAGCTGAAGTTGTTCTAACGAATTTTAGTGTAAGAGAACGTGTAGGAAGTAGTAGTACATTCACAAAACCTATTGAGGTTGATCATGATCTGGATTGCTCGTTACGGTTTCGGCTTTGCAATGTGACTAATTTTGTTGATCGGATTAAGCTTGGTCACTGGCCGGTTTTGTCTTCGAGTGATATAACTTTGGAATTGGTTGATAATAAGGTGTCTGATGATGAGGTTGGGTCAGTGATTTGGTCTGCAAGTTTTGATGGTCCAGGTGAAGGGGTTTCGGGTCTTGCTCATTTGGCAAGTATAAAGTTTTTGACTTTAAGGCTCATGCCTGGTAATGAGGGATTGTTGTCTCCTAGAGTTAGAGTTGAGATGCTTCAGCAGGCTTTTGATGCATGTGATTCTCTTCTTGAGAATACAAGGCAGATTTGGAAAAAGAGTATGATTCATGTCATGTCTTGGTTGAGGCCAGAGGTAATGACATCAGAGGCTAGGTATGGGACAAGATTCAACGTCAAGGATATTGAGTCATCAGTTGTGACGGAAGATGAAACTTTGGACTCTAGTAAGCAGTCTAGTTTTGATGCTGCTGCTTTTTATGAAGCCATAAAGCCATCAAAGTGAGTGAACAACTTTTTTTCTCTCTTTATGTGCCTTAATATCTGATTTTATCTTTCCAACTTATTAGCACAATATCGATTCAGGACGGATGCAATGCTTGGAGATGACATAGCTGATTTGCTCCCAGAACTTAGGCCGTACCAACGACGGGCAGCTTATTGGATGGTTCAGCGAGAGAGAGGCGATCCAATAACGTTGGGAGACAAGGAAGACAACCAATTCATTTCACCTTTGTCTATCTCCGTGGGATTCCTTGACTCTGCTACAAAAATGTTCTTGAACCCATTCAGGTTAGTAGAAAAGAATCTAAGTAGTCCTTTTTAATTTTATTTTGAACTATAAGCTCCTCTCATCGTCAACAAATAGTGTATGTTCTGCTCAGTGAAGTTCCGCCATTTACAGAAGAACTAATTTGTTCTGGTCAATTTGTCATGTTTTGGTTGTTTTTAGTGGGAATATCTCATTGACACCAGAGTATTTTTCACCTCGAATTCAGGGCGGTATCCTTGCTGGTATGAACAATTTGCGGCTTCATTTTGCCTCCATGTACTATATAATCAGAAAATTATTTACAAGGATAATTTTGTTTTGACTTGCTTTCACAAAGAATATTTTCAGAAATATATGTTTTAAGTCGTCTTAAATGCTAGATGGTGTATATGGCTTTGTCTACCTCTAATATTTCTCATGCGTTTCGTTCTTAATGTGGTAAAGTACGAATGCTGCAGATGAAATGGGATTGGGAAAAACGGTGGAACTACTTGCTTGTATCTTTTCTCATCGAAAACCAGCGGAGGATGAAATTTCTGTGTCTAATGGTTCATCAGTTACTGATGTTTTGAACGCTGGCTTGAGAAGATTGAAAAGAGAACGTGTTGAGTGCATATGTGGAGCTGTCAGTGAAAGTCACAAATACAAAGGAGTTTGGGTACAGTGTGACCTTTGTGATGCTTGGCAGCATGCCGACTGTGTAGGTTATTCACCTAAAGGGAAAGGTAAGAAGGATAGTCAACATATTGATGAAAAAGCATCTCAAAAGAAGAGCAAAAAGGATGCAACGGAAATTATTGTCAGAGAAGGTGAATATATTTGCCAAATGTGCTCTGAACTTCTACAAGTCACTGCCTCTCCCATCTCTACGGGTGCCACTCTTATTGTCTGTCCAGCTCCTATATTACCGCAATGGCATTCCGAGATTACACGGTATGAGATTCTTCTCTCCCTTCTGTTATGTTTTGACTAGAGGAACACTTAACAAGATGGCTTTCACTAGACGTAATTTTTTGTGTATCTCCACATCATGTAATGTGAGTCCTCTTTCCTTCTTTCATCTGTCATGTTGTAGCCATACACGCTTGGGATCTCTCATAACATGTATCTATGAAGGTGTGAGGAACGCCTCACTTTCTGAAGAACCTATGATTGACATTACTGAACTTCTCAATGCGGACATTGTTTTAACTACGTATGATGTCCTTAAAGAGGACTTGACACATGACTTCGACAGGCATGATGGTGACCGGCACTGTCTTAGATTCCAGAAAAGGTGTGATTAATTATATTTAGGATTCTTATACCTCGCATTTTTCATTACATGATGAACTTTTGTCATACCTGATATATTGAAGAAGATGAATTATTAAAATATTTCTAAGAATTTGCCAATATAGATTAGTTCCATACTCATGTACTCAGACGAGCCATATTGAACAACAGCAAATTTAATCTGACAGGATTTTTTTTTATCTCCTGGTTTCCTGCAATTGAATAGCTTTTCGGAGAGATTGAGTAAAGATTTCATATTGTGATAGGTACCCTGTTATTCCGACTCCACTCACCAGAATATTTTGGTGGAGGATTTGTTTGGATGAGGCCCAGATGGTGGAGAGCAATGCAGCTGCTGCAACAGAGATGGCGTTGAGATTATACACCAAACACCGTTGGTGTATCACCGGAACTCCTATACAACGCAAACTTGATGACTTATTTGGACTATTGAAGTTTCTTAAAGCAAATCCTTTCGATGTTTCAAGATGGTGGATTGAAGTTATAAGAGACCCATATGAGGTCGAGCAGGAAAAAAAAAAACATTTCTTACCTTTTATAGTTTTCTTGTCTAACAACCTTCTTGATTTGTTCAGAGGCGAGACACAAAGGCCATGGAATTTACGCATAAGTTTTTCAAACAAGTTATGTGGCGTTCTTCAAAAGTCCATGTGGCTGATGAGTTGCAACTTCCACCTCAAGAGGAATGCGTCTCGTGGCTTAAATTTTCCGCAATTGAAGAACACTTTTACAGTAGACAGCATGACACTTGTGTGAGTTATGCTCGTGAAGTTATAGAAACTTTGAAACGTGATATTCTCAAAAGAGGTACCATGGGGTGCACATAGTGTCTTCAGCACTTTCCACTTTTGTCTTTTATTGCCTCCAAAAGTTCACTCTCAGAAGTTTGACACTTCCTTCTGTACTGGCTGCTTAAGTTTCTATCCAACTTGTGATAATCTACAGGTCATACTTCTTCTGATAATCCTTTAGTCACTCATGCTGAAGCTGCAAAACTGTTGAACTCGCTCTTGAAATTGCGCCAAGCTTGCTGCCACCCTCAAGTAGGAAGTTCAGGTTTACGCTCTTTGCAACAAAGTCCAATGACCATGGAAGAAATTTTAATGGTGATTTTGCAAGATTTAGCGTTTTAATCTTCGTTACTTATTTGTGCTAATTGAAGTTTTTCTTAGGTCCTTGTGAAAAAGACCCAGAGCGAGGGAGAAGAAGCTCTTAGAGTGTTAATTGTTGCATTAAATGGGATTGCTGCTATTGCCATGCTTAAGCAAGAATTTTCTGAAGCTGTGTCCTTATACAAGGAAGCATTAAGTATAACTGAAGAACACGCCGAGGATTTTCGTCTTGATCCATTGTTAAATATTCACATTCTTCACAATTTAGCTGAGATACTACCAATGGCCAAAAGCTACGGTGGAAAACTTTCTGCATCAGGAAGGCCTGAAACAAAAATAGATGTAAAAGATGATGATCATCATCGTGCATCGAAGAGGCAAAGGATCAATGAGCTCGAGAGTTTAACTCATGATTCTTCAGAAACTGTACATCAGCGGGAAGCTATTGCTCCAGACAATGGTTTAAAGAAGGATGGAGAGTGTCATGAAGAATGCAAAACTCTGGATATAGTTTGTGACACACTGAAGGTTAAGTATTTATCCGCATTCAACTCAAAGCTTTCTGCAGCACAGCACGAATTCAAAAAATCATACAATCAGGTATTTTCCACAAAAATATTTATATCTTTTTTTCTTTAATCTCAAAAAGCTACTTGTACCCTTAGCCTAAGTGTAAATATAATCCGTTTAAATTAAGTTTCAAGATCAGGCATGTTAAATATTGAGCATCACTTATTTTCCTGGAGCTCGCTCTCTGTGACACAATGCTAAATGGTTGAAAAACTTTCAAGGTTTCTGAGTCGTTGAGCAATATGGGGAAACAACGTTCAGTTTGGTGGTTGGATGCCCTGCAACTTACTGAACAGAATAAAGACTTCTCTAGCGAGTTGACAAGGAAGATTGAAGAGGCCCTCCATGGAAACTTAAACAATTCAAGCTCCTCCAGAGAGAGTTCTCGGTTAGTGCTTAAAAATTTGCAGTTTTGTGAGCTTTGTTTTTGCCAGAGTACTTTCTCAGCTTTTAGTCACAAATTTGTCTGTGATATGGGGCATATTTTCTACATGTGTCCGCAAAGTTATTAGAAGAAGTGACCTAAGAGACTGGTTAGCTTCATTAAAAGACTAGATTGATTACCCTATAATTTCAGTATCATATGTAGTGAAAGTCTTAGCAATAGATCATTATATTCAATCTAATCTCAGATGTTTCCTGATTTGTAAGCAGACAGTATTCTAGGAGCACATAACTTGAGTACGTTATGAACTAACTTGCAAATTCCTTATTCCAGATTTAGAACTATACATGGCATGAAACTTCATCTGCAGACGTGTATGGATATGCTGGAGAGATCTAGAAAGAAAGTGATAGATAGGATTCTAGAAATTGATCAGACTATGGAGAAACCAAAGTTGGAGGATATTGAGCGTATTAGCAACTGCAAGTATTGCAATAAGAATAGTGATGGCCCCCCGTGTATTCATTGCGAGCTAGATGAACTATTCCAGGTTTGCTCTTTTTTGCTTCTGCACTTATATGAACTTAAATCGATATTAATATTAGCTGTCACATCATCATGTATCAAAAAATCATTCCAGGAATATGAGGCTAGGCTTTTCCGTCTTAACAAATCTCGCAGGGGAGTAATGGAAATTGCGGCTGCTGAAGAGACGGTACATTTGCAGAAGAAGAGAGATGCTCGTAATCTTTTTTTATTTGGTTTATCATCAAGAAGCAAGGATCTAAATGCATCACGTGGTGATGACGAGGAGCCAACCAAAAGAAATGCTGGTGACATTGTGGTTGTAAGTTACTTGATCTAGTTTGGATTTGGTATTACTTCAAGAAGTCTTTGAATTCATTACTGAGAATAAATCCTAACCACATCTCTGTTTATTAACTTTATTGATACGGCGTTCTCTATTTCCTCTTTTGTTTAAAATCTTTTGAAATGTCAAATAATATGATTTTGTAATGATCGTCGCAGTCTGATAAATATTTCTTTTATGTTCTTATCATAGCTTTCAAAATCTCCATCTGAGACGGAAATAGTTCTTGGAGTGATAAGAAACCATTGCAAAACTCATTTAGATAGGGAAAGCAAATTGGCAGCTACAAAACATTTGCATACCCTTGAGGTATTGCCTGAGAGATCCCTTCTTTGCTTACATTGAGAAAGGGAAAACTATTCCTTCATTTTTGTAACAAGATCTGACATTTCCAATTTTGCTTATCTAATTAAGGTGATGCGAAAGGAATATGTACATGCAAGGGTCTTAGCTAGGGATCAAGCTCAACTCCTACGTGCCTATGATGAGATTAACATGTCAACAATGAGACTACAGCTTAGAGAATCGGAAGATGACACATCGATCTATGCTTTGGGCCGGGACGAGTTAGATGTTGCTAGTGTGCTGAACACAAATGACAAATTTATGGCTCAATCCTCGTTGCTTAGTATAAAAGGGAAACTTCGTTATTTGAAGGTAAATCTGTAACCTTAGTGTGTTATTAGCCTGACCTCCTATTTTTATCATGCCTATAAGTCATTTATATCTGTGTTACTATTAAGAAGTTTACGTGGATAGTTACACTTGATCACATTTGTTTTGCAATTCCAGCTCCAGAGCTCTACCCATTTCAATTTTTTAGTCACGAGAAGCTATAGTTATGTCTTTGTGGCTAAGTTCCTTTTTGTGAGACTTTGGATCGCTGGAAAATATCTGCTTGCTTTCCCTCTCTTTCTTTGATTTTGTATCCAATATTGAACAAATCTTTTTTCCGTTGCAGGGTTTGATGAAATCCAAACAGAAACAAGAATCCGAGAGTCCAGATCTTTCCTCACCAATACATGAAACAGTCGATGCTTCGGATCCTGCTGAACAGGAAAGCGAAAACCTGCTTAAGAGAGATGAAGCATGCCCGATTTGTCATGAAATTCTAAGGAATCAGAAGATGGTTTTCCAGTGCGGGCATTCCACTTGCTGTAACTGTAATTACTTTGACCTTTCGATTGTTTGTTTTTCAGCTTCGAGTTTTAAGCATTTTCTTTGTGTTCCATTAATCTACTATATTCTTCGTGAACCTAAAGAATGTTACCCATATCTGCTTCTTTGTGTTTGTTCACACAGGCTTTTTTGCTATGACTGAGCGCAAATCAGTTCAAGAAACGCTGCAAAAGTGGGTGATGTGTCCAATATGCAGGCAGCATACAGATGTTAGAAATATTGCATATGCTGATGATAGAAGAAACAGTTCTTCGTCAGATCAAGATCACAAAGACAGTGAAGCATCATTGGTGGTTCAAGGTTCATATGGAACAAAGGTTAGTCTCCTTGCTTCTAAGATCAGTGCACAAGAAGTACTTCTTTTTCTCATCTATTGTTTTGGGGGTAGATTGAAGCTGTTACTAGAAGAATCTTATGGATCAAGTCAAGTGACCCACAAACGAAGGTTCTTGTTTTCTCCAGCTGGAACGATGTTCTTGATGTGTTGGAACATGCCTTCGCTGCAAATAGCATCACCTGCATCCGGATGAAAGGGGGCAGGTAATGTAGTGAGAATTTTAATGGGGAGTCTGTTAAAAGTGGCACATAGGTAGCCTAAGGGATGCATGTAACTTTTATTTTATGGAAATGTAGGAAATCACAGACAGCCATTAGCAAATTCAAGGGATCTGAGAAAGAAACCCAAAAGACAAACTCCCATCAAAAAGAGGAAAAATCGATTCAAGTGTTATTGCTTTTGGTGCAGCATGGTGCCAACGGTCTTAATCTTCTAGAAGCACAGCATGTTATTCTGGTGGAGCCACTTCTAAATCCAGCTGCGGAAGCGCAAGCTGTTGGGCGTGTTCACCGAATTGGACAAGAGAAGCCTACTCTAGTTCATCGGTTTCTGGTTAGTGTATCTGCTTTGTTTGCCACCTTGGTCTTGTACAGCTTCAAGATCCTGCCTTATGTGATTCACTTTGATCTTGACCTCTCTTTTTTGGGGAACCAGGTATCGGGCACAGTGGAAGAGAGCATCTACAAACTGAACAGGAATAAGAATACAAACTTAAGTTCATTTAGCAGCAGGAATACAAAGAATCAAGATCAACAGTTCTTGACACTAAAAGATCTTGAATCTCTATTTGCTTCACCAACAGCAGAAACAGCAGAGATGGAACAAAACCCAGGAGAGAGACAGGAGAATCTGAGAGATCTACCACCCTCAGTCGCTGCAGCATTAGCAGCCGAGAGGAGAATGAAGGAAAGTAATGCATCCTCATCAACTACAAACGCATCATGACTATGGAAAAGGTTGCAGAGAGATTGGTTCCAGCCAAATGTTTGTTGGAGCGTCTTGTTGTATGCACATAAGATGGTGAAGAGAGAAGCTGCTCGAAATAATACTTTCTCTTTTGTGTCGTCCACGTTCATTATGTAGGTTAGGCAAAGGATAAGCTCTTTTATTTATTCATTGTATTGCAACAGACATTACTGCGTTAGGTCTTCTATACTTTGACATGGAAATAATAACTCATGATAAATGCAAAATGGGTTCTCTTTTCAAGTAACTTGGAGTAAGTGCTTTTCTTGTTTGTTATAACATTTGAGAAGACAAATCAGTCAACTACATTGAAGAAATGAAACCAGAAAGCCCCAGAAAAGAACCAAAATTTATTCAGCTCCACGCCAAAGAGGCGGTAACAAACTTAGAAACTGGAAAACTCTTCACTTAGTCTTGAATCTTGGTGATATCTCACTTCTCTTCAGTTGGGGGTGGGTCAATGAATGTCTTCTTTATCCAACCAAATGGCTGTGATGATAAAGAATGTGTCAGATACAATACATTATGAGTTTGAAAAGAAGCTTAGTAAAATAGGGTCACTAGCAGCTTAAGGCGCCTAATCTCTTCATAACACCAAACCAAGAGCAAATTGTGTCTGTAAGTGATGAAACTAATTCATGAAGAAACAAGCTCATGTATCAGTCTGAAATAAGTGCAACTCTATCCTCCTTAAGATGTTAATGGCGTGAAGCAAGGATCAATAGAAGCTAGGCATTTTCTGTAGAAGACTAAATCAGAATGTAAGTGAAACCAATAGTACAAGGAAAACGAAATGAAGAAGATTTGATCACCAATTCAAGAATAGACTAGCACCAAAACGAATCAAGCCTTTCATGAAACGTAATTATATGCAACGATGCTCATAAAAGTAACCACCTTTATAGATAATCTAATGAGATCAAAGCAAGTAAATTTGATAAATGGTGATCAATTATGAAATTTTCATCTTTCAACCAGATAAAGCCAACAATTTCACCAGAAACATAACATTAGCTAGAGATAGAGATCCCAGATCAGGACCATAATCCGTGAAAACCAATCTATGGCCGGAAAACAAGAGATCGAGATAGCTTACTTGGACGACCCAGATGGCACCGGCTGCGGCGGCGATTCCCCATCCAGCGGCGGCCTGAATATCAATCGTTTGGATCTTTGGCTTCACTGCGTTGAGCAATCCAGATGTTCCTGCCATTACTGCTTCAATCTCTCTCTCACTCTCTCCTTCGCTATGAAATTCGATCAAACCCCACAGAGATCCTTAACGAAATGACGATAATCAATTCTGCGGAATTTTTGACATTAAAAGAGCTTCTTGACCTAGTCAAACGTCAATTTTACACTTCCTGCCGTTCTACTTATTAACACTTGAACAACGCGCCGTTTCTAGTCGTTGTTTCTAGTCGTTGTTTCCGATATGCTTAAAAAAATTCAAGATCATTGCCTCATTGATTAGCGTTTAAACTCTTTAATGTAAGTATGTAACAATGCAAATGATTTCAAGAAGAAGAACAAAACAACATCATTCTATATTGAAGAACCAAGCTTTGCATTGATCTTCTTCCTTGGACTATCAGGTTTAGTGGCGGGTCGACGACCTTTGTCCGGACCACCAATTACACCCCATTCCTCAAACTGTGTCTGCCTTGCTCTTGCCCTTTCTTTCTCCTCTTCTGATTTCTTGGAGTAACAGTAAGGGCAAGAAACTCCATACTCGTACTCTGGAGCTTCCATGTCTTCATCACTTATAGGTTGCTTGCATCCATAGCAGAGTTTATGTGTTCCTTGAGCTAGACCATGTTCCACAGATACACGTTTGTCGAACACAAAGCATTCCCCTTCCCATAAGCTCTCGGTTTTAGGGACTTCTTCAAGGTACTTTAATATCCCACCTTTCAGATGATATACCTGATAACAAAAATGCTTTGATCTTTTAAGTACCTTTGAAACCAACAGAACAATGGTTAGATGTTGTGTTAGGTTACCTCTTCGAAACCTTGGCTAAGAAGGAGGCTTGAAGCTTTCTCACACCTGATTCCTCCAGTGCAATACATAGCAATTCGTGGCAGCGTCTTCGGTTTTTCAGCTTTGTCTTCTTTATGGGTGATTTCAGAAAAATCCTCTTTCTCCACCTTTGCTTGCGTTTCATTGCCTTCTTGCTTCAATGCAAATTGATTCTCCACCCAAGATGGGAAATTTCTGAAAGCTGTGGTACATGGATCCACAGCTCCTTTAAACTTCCCAATTCTAGTCTCATAGGTATTACGCACATCAATCACTACCTGAAACACAATAGTACTTAAAGATCTGATATCATCGATCTATCTACCAGAACATTTAATCAAGAGAGAGCAGAGAAAATGAGTCCTAAGTGTATAAACAGTTATCAAGTCTTTATTCAAATTTCACTGAGTTCTTGACTAAACTTGCTACAAGATGGTAAAAAGAGGACTCACAGTTTCTGGATCACTGATCAGTTCGTTCCATTCTTCGGGACTCACATATGTTCCAACTCTTTCAATTGGCGAGACACTAGGAATTCCAAGCGTAACAATCTGCACAGACATTGCAAAAGAAAACAACTCTTGACAATCCACAAAACTCCTCCAGTCTCAACTTCAAAGACTAAAAAGTGTACCTCTTTCTTAAGTTTGACCCTAACATGATCCCATCTAAATGGAGCATCTTCACCAGCTGCAAGAGGAGAGCTACTACTATGTCCATGGTGAATTGCTTCTTGCTCAGGACTCACAGGTGTCTCCACTTGCCTCAAACCATTTAACCGGACATCTCTCTGTATAAATGCCAACACTTCCTCCACTGATTCACGAATCCCACAGATACTTCCATTTATCCCTTCTGGTGCAAGAATGATTCCACCTGAAACACGCTGGTGAAACAAGACAATCCAATCTACATTAGTGATTAGTGCCTCAAAATCTAAACCAAATTTTCATGATCAATACAAACACTCGTAAGTAAAGACTTAACCTTTCGTAGACAGACACTAAAAATCTACACTTTTGAATGAGATAGAAGAAACGCCATACCAATTTTTCGCAGAGATCCTTGAGAGGCTTCCTGAAATCAGCATGCTCAGGAAAATCAGCGAATTTGTAGAATGAAACTACAACGAGCGAGCCTAAATCCGAATCAATAGACTCTGTTCTCTCTGAGAATGCCTGAGAAACAGTAGCCATGCTTCTCCGTATAGCTCCGGCGTTTGAACAAGCCACCGTGGATTTCAGAGAAGAGGAAGGAGAGGAAGAGAGTTTATGGGGTTGGGATTGAGGGAATTGTAACTCGGGTTTGGAGTTTCCACCGACTGAGTTCGAATTCACGCCGCCGCCGGAGAATGGAGAGTGTGAGTGAGGAGGGGGTGGTGATGAGAGCATTCTAACGACGGCGAGGGACGGCGGAAATCTCCAGTGGTAAAACCGTAGCATTGGGGACCCAATTCAAGCAAAGTCTCTGGGAATTCAACCAAACCGGACTAAACCAAAACGTAGGTGTTTCCCGTACGAGACCGATTCATCATCTTAGCCATTCTTTTTCGTTTTAAAAGGTTTTCAGTTTTCAAATTTTATTGTTTTTTTCTTTATTCATTTTAAAATTTAAACTAAAGAGAATTATATACATATGATTTTTAATTTATGCAATATCAAATATGTTACGTAAGTTAATAAATTTTAATCGATTAATTTAAAAAAGTAATAATATGAGATGCATATAAATAAACCGCAAAAATAATAAACAAGCCACAATTCGATCTTAATTAATTAAGCATATATACTAAAAAATTGTATGAATATGAGATATAAATATACAAACCGCAAAAACAATAAACAAGACAAACAATATATATATATATGTAGATTATTAATAAAATAAAAAGTAAATGAAATAATTAGTATTTAGTTATAAAGTAGATATATATTGAGTCAATAAATTTAGTGTGAACAAAAACTTTAATATATAAATTAATAAAATGGAAAGAGTTTCATAAAGTTTCATTGAAGAAAATAAATAATTGATAGGTGGTGTTAACCATGGAAGATGTTCTAGTTAATTGCTAACGATTTTTGGATTAGTGACCTCTCGTTTAGGAAATTACAAAAGAGAATGAACAAAAAGCGACAAATATTTGAATCCACAACATGTTTTTTTTCAATAGGAAATCAATCTTGCAAATGAATCTATAGGTATATCCGTCCTAAAATAAAAATGTATGTTCGGAATATGCAAGATTTCCAGTAAGAAAGAGCTGTATGTGTCGAAGCTTATATTAGGTATTTTATTTTCGTTTCTTAAAATATGATTATCCTAACTTCTTACCATGCATTTTGTAGCTATCTTACTAGTTTACTTTCAAGCCATAAGATATTGAATTTTGTTCAACAGCATTTAATATCTTACTGCATTTTTATATAGTTTTGACTATATTGGGGTTAGGTTTTTGAATAGTAGTCAAATATCATAACTAAGAATATGACCAAAATAGATATTATATAGAAATAAATCTCTAAATATGATATTTCATTGTTTTTAGTATTTGAAATGGTATTAAGAAACATTCAATTTTTTTTATTATTCAAACAACATTTATTTCTCATTGTTTAGCATCTATTTTTTCTTGTTTATAAACAAAGAATTACAACATGAAACACGTGCATTTTAACATAAATATATTTAGAAAATGTCGAATTTCGTGAATTAGTGAGAGAAAAAACCACAAAAACAATTGTTGAGGTGTAGTTAAGTTGACATATCAATCACACATATTATTCTACTCAGATTTATTATTTGAAAAGAAGAAAAATGCGAGGGAAAAAGATAATAATCACAGGTGAAGATGTGAAGCTACTTGTGAATATCTTTGGTACAATCGGAGTCACCAATGGTCGCCCATATCAATACAAGGTTGAAGCTTGGACAAATGAAAACGAGAAACATGAAACAAAGGTTGTAGCAACCGAAGGAGATCCTGAGTTTGATGAAGAATTACAACTTTTTCAAGATCAGAATTTTCCCGTAGAATCTTTATATGTAGATGTTTTCAAAACGAATTCAACTGGTACCTATTTCGTTGGGAGAAGAGTCACATTGTTGCCAACGGTTAAAGGGGTTGATTTTTACCGTGAAGTTAACCTCTCTGGTCCTGAGGAAACCGGATTTCTTCAATTGTCACTTACTCTCATGGAATTTGAGATACTTGGTTATGTTCCTTCATGATTTATCATCTGTATGTGGTTGTGAATTCTTAATTTGATATTGTTATGAATAATGAATAATGCATACTGATAATAAGTTATCATAAATTAAATCATGCATGTTTGCATATGTACTAATGATAATATGAATAATGGAATTCAAGCAAGTTGTCTTGATTTATTTATTTGGATCTTCTAATGACGATTGAATGTTTTGAGGGCATCTCTTCTTCTTCTTGATGAATCATCATCATCATCGATGGCTGTGTTGGAATGTTGACATTAATCTAGTTAACGAATAATGGTTCTTCTTAGAATCTTTTTTTTTTTTTTTTTTTTTTT
>Ga0041059_1000039_pt1 | contig 57105 bp, 46 predicted proteins | sample AraColnosormetaG_FD_56232 | JGI IMG/M metagenome (GOLD analysis project Ga0041059, IMG submission 56232) | Arabidopsis roots microbial communities from North Carolina, USA - Col MF nosort | ecosystem: Host-associated > Plants > Roots > Unclassified | place: USA: North Carolina | collected...
TTTTTTTTTTTTTTTTTTTTACCGTTTCACATAAATCTGTGTAGCACACGACAGGCACGTGCACGTCAAGATCCTTGTCAGCTCTACTCATAAGTCTCAACTCTCACATATCAATATTGTCCCTAACCTATTTGGCTATTTGCATATAGTTTCCCGTCAAATTATTTGATCATTTCTTTTTAAAGCAGATCACGCTATTGGGTTTATATCCATTTATTTCGTAAACGATTAATCTTCTGCAATTCATGTATATATGATTGAACATTGTAGTGTACTATAGTGTGAATATGATATCATACGGTTTCAGCTGTTATTGGCTATATTTTGTGATCATACTTTAAGCCTAATCGCAGCCCTATTTTTTCCGGCCCATCAATTATTCATTTAGTACAAAATTTATCTTTTCACACACCATTTTTTTCCCCAGTTACTAAACTATTTTGGTTTCAATAACATGCAATACATGAGTTTGAATTTGGATTGTGATACAATCACAAACTATTGACTATATGCTCTTATCAATTATGGTTAATATCGTGAACTAAAAAAATATCACTAAATTTTGTTCAAATCTTATTTAATTTCAATCCATTTGAACAGTAATATTTTGGTTGCAATAATTGTCTTTATATGTCTCACTCCGATAAGAACCTACGTTTTCGATTATGTTTCAATACTTTTAAATTGTTTAAAAGAGTTGGACTGAAGTTTTTTTTTTTCTCTCGTTATATCTCATGCAATTTTGGTTTTCAAGAAATATCAAACTTTGATAAGTTCTTGTATCTAATATTTTTACGCTTTATATGTTTTATGCATCTAGGTATTCGCCTTGTACATTGGGTATTTACAGTAATATCTCAGATATTGTAATCATCTAATTAATTATGAAATGAGTTTTCGTTTTGTCCAAAAGAAACATAGAGTATATAATTGGTATCATGACAATTTTTGTAATGAATTGGAAATTATAAATTACTTGGTACGACAAGAAAGAAAACGAATGCGGTAAAGTTAAAGAAAAAAGTACACTTCATTAGGTGGCAAAACAAATATCATTTTCTGCTTATTTCAAAAGTTGAAAAATTGAAATATAAGACTAAATTACATAAGATTTATTAAAATAAAGTAGAGGAACGTAGAAAAATGAATTCAACTAACAAGGATTAGCTGATTCATCGTTTAGAAGAAGAAGAAGAAAAACTCAAGGAATAAACATACATACATTTCAGTTCATGTACATATGAATAACAATATCGTTTTAAGTCAAATTAATAACTTGAATGAAATAATTAAAAGACCCAAAAAAACATAATCCGTTCGGTTCCAAATTGGTCTCAACAAAAGAAAAACCAAACTCTTTTTTTTTTTTTGTGATAAATAATTTCAAAGAAAGCAAATTAAGCTCCGGCATAAGGGTTAACCTTAGGCTTGCCCTTGACAAGACCACATTGAAGGCTTGTCTCCGGCATGTTGTATTCGTCCCGGAGAGATTTTTCTGGTGACAAGACGCTTGCGTACAGTTGCTGTCCCAAGTAGCGTCTTTCTGCGTTCTCCGACCTAATGTTCCACATTCCACAGTTGTCGAATGTGAGCAAGATTGCAGCCCAACACTTGGGGTAGACCTGGACTGTGTGTCGGCTCACTGCATCTAGAAGGTTGTAGTTCTTCCTCTTCTCTGGTGTCCATGTCCCTGGCTCAACCCTTTTGTACGATGAAAGATAATTAAAATTAGGGTTTAGAGATTGGTTACTTTTTGTACAAGCAAAATGATGTAAAGTGTGTTACTTACGCTACAGCGAAGAAGGAATAGCCGTCCAAATGCCAAGACTGGACACTCCTCTCGTGGTTCTCGAACACGACTTCAATGAAGGTGCGGTGAGTGATGTTAAGAACATTGGGTTCGATCTTGATGTTCTTGATCTGATCAGGATTTGGGTTGTCCGAGATGGTGTCGTACTTGAAAACCTTATCAGCAACGCCGAAGTACTCAGCAAGCTTGAGAGGTGTCTCAGGGTCGGTGTGGGAGACCCCGCTCAACGCGTACCTAAGCTTGCCATCGACCTTTCCCTGAGTGTTCACGAGCTTGATGGTGCGAGTGATATTAATTTTTCCGTAGTGGTACGAGCCTTGTGGGTTAGGTCTAGCGGCGCTGGCTGTCAAGTTCCACCTGAAAGATCGGTACTGATTCAAAGACCAAGCCCAACCAACGGGGGCCGCAGGTAGCTGAGAAGACGCAGGACCTTTGCCTCCCTCGTAGCGGAGCAATCCTGTGGTTGTCAGAGGTTTCTTCAAGAACCTTGTGGAAGCAATCATGTAGTAATCTTTAGGTTCTTGGTCTGCCGTGACGATTACACCAAAACACTGACCGACATGGACATCAAGCGAGTCATAGTCGTTTTGTAGAACATGTGAGCCTTCCATCTCGACAAGCTTCATTTTGTGGTTCTGAATCCTGAAGTTAAGAGATGCCTTGAGACCCACGTTACAGATACGAACTCTGTATGTTTTCCCTGGCTTCAAAGTGAAAAGAGGTTTGTCAGAGCCATCAGTTTTCCCGGATTTACCGTTGATGAGAATGCCATCAGGACGACCAATAGTACGACCACTGTCGAGGAACTTCTTGAGCTGAGTATGGCTTTTGGTGTACCAGTCGTTGATAAGGATAGTGTAGTCATCTTCAGGGTCAGCGTAAGGAACCGGGATCAATAGACGGCTGTTCACACGAAGGCCACCAAAGCCACCAGCGGCACGATGCATGGCTGTGGTCGGGTAGTAGAAGTAGCTACCGATTTGATCCTTTGGCTGGAAATGGTATGTAAAGTTCTGACCCGGAGGGATCGGACACATTGTTCCAGCTGTTCCATCTTGCCAGCAGTTCTTCCTGTGCTGGATTCCGGCCCTATTTATAAATTTTCCAAATAAAACCCCAATTAGAAAATATTGGTACCGTTGGACATAATTTCATATCCAACCATATATGGTTGCTCGTATAAAATTTTAAGAATGGTCGTGGAATATATCAGATATGCGTACCAGGTGATGAGGAAAGGCTCGTCGAGGTTGTTGAAGACATTAACGATGACGTTGTTGTTAGAAGTCGAGTTGATGTTAGGACCAGGGAATTGACCGTTGATGAGGATGACTTGTTGTGGAACGCCGAGAGGAGATGCGGTTCCGTACGTCACGTTCCACACGTGGTGGAAGTAAGGGTCCTCCGCTTGGACCATCATGACGGTCGCCGTGGCCACGCAAAGGCACACGGCCAAAAGTTTAACCCCTCCCTTCATTAATAGTAAACTTTATTATTAGTAAAGTTTATGATTTTTCTTTTCAAGTGTTGGAAAAAATGTTTTTTTTTTCTTTTTGTTTTATTATGTGTTTTTTTTTGTTTGAATTTCGATTTTTTTCTTCAAATGTTAAATGACATTTTATAGCTTAATCGAATAAACAGTTTCCTGATTTTTCTCGTTTCTTTAGGTCCCTTTCATCACGCTCTTCCTGTCGTCCATATTAGGAATATTCAATTTGACCTCTCGCTATTTTTGGTGAAACTTTTTTTCTAAAAAAAAAATTTCTAAGTTTTTTTTGAGAATTTTGCTAATTTTGGAGAATAGTTGTTGAGTCTAGTCATATATTATACATGATTCATGATACTAACTCGAACGACTAAACTTTATTTTTTCTTATATAAACCAATTTGGTTATGATTTGATCTCATATCAAATAATTGACTTGTACATCAAATGACTTATAGTAGCACGATAGTCAAATGATAGAATAAAAATAAAATGATGGGCTTGGAAGATTAATGACGTTTCAGTTTTTCTATAAATATTTCTGACTCGTCCATTATAACAACTTCTTTTGCAAACATGAAAACATGAGATATGTAGAATAATAAAAAGAAATAACAGATAAAAACGTTTAAAGTGATACCATTGCGTATGCAATAAAGTTTAAGCGTTTAAAGATGATGCAATTTTCAATTATATGCACTCGAAAATAGTTATACAATTGAGTGACTTATTAAATTTGACATGAGAAAGTACGGAAATTTTAGACTAAAAATTACTACAAATAAACCAAGCTATCGAGACAAAGAATAATCTCAGAATTAGAATACTCCATCGCAAAATATAATTATCACAACTATTTCTATATTGGGTTAGCATGTCAAAGCTAATTCTTATGACGTGAGAAATTCATTTATCGAGTTTAGAGATACTTTTTATTTGGTCATAGTTTTGTCATGACATTTATTTTCGGGAAACATTCTTTTGACGTAGAAACCACATATTAACATCTTTAGTGACATTTCCAATATTAGAATACGATGTGAGTTGTATTCATTCAAAGTTCTGGAATCTTAAAACCATAAAGAGATACAGGTAGAAATCTATTTGTTGTCACCATTTTTCTTATATAGAAAATGAATTAGAGATGAAGCGTAAAAATTGGTGACGTTACCTTATAGAAGAAGTTATGTTTTACCCTAAATAAATACTTCAAATCACAAAGGATTCATTAAGAGCAAAAACTAGTTTTGCTTTCCTTTTTTTTTTGTAGGAAAGGGTTAATTATACGTAACACAGAAACAAAAACAATTCTCTTTTTCCTCTAGAAAAAGAGATTAAAAAAAAAATGGAGGGGAGGTTATTGACGGTGTTGGTCTGCCTCGTCTCTACGGTGGCGATCGTGAACGCCGGTGATCCTTACTTCTTCCATACATGGAACGTGACTTACGGAACTGCCTCACCTCTCGGTGTTCCTCAAAAGGTGATTCTCATCAACGGTCAATTCCCTGGTCCTAACCTTAACTCAACCTCTAACAACAACGTCGTCATCAATGTCTTCAACCACCTAGACGAACCTTTCCTCTTGACCTGGTACTAATCAACATTCTTTATTTATATTATGATCATCTGTTAAAAAGCTTGTTGTCATGGGGTAGTCCGGTCTGTGATCCTCATTCTTAAGCTTGAGCCAGTCAATTATTTGTGCTCAAGCCATAGTTGGTCCGCGGTTAATCTTTTATCGGACTTTTCCCATCCGGTCCAGCTTTGACGGGATTCAAGGCAAAGGGTTTTCCGCGGACCGACTTTCTAGGGTCCGACCAGGCCAATCTAGCTAGGACTTTTTTTAAACCCAAGTTAACATTCTTATGTGATATATGAGTAGTATTAATAAGGGATTGTGGATGCAGGAGTGGGATTCAGCATAGGAAGAACTGCTGGCAAGATGGTGTGGCTGGAACTTCATGCCCCATCCCAGCTGGACAGAACTTTACTTACCATTTCCAACCTAAGGACCAGATTGGTTCCTACTTCTATTACCCAACCACTTCTCTCCACCGCTTTGCTGGTGGTTTTGGTGGTCTCCGTGTCAACAGCCGTCTCCTAATTCCCGTTCCTTATGCTGATCCTGAAGATGACTACACTGTCCTTCTCGGTGACTGGTACACAGCTGGCCACACTGCTCTCAAGAACTTCCTTGACAGTGGACGCACCCTTGGATTGCCTAACGGTGTTTTGATCAATGGAAAGTCTGGAAAGGTTGGAGGAAAGAACGAGCCTTTGTTCACAATGAAGCCTGGAAAGACTTACAAGTACAGGCTCTGCAATGTTGGGTTCAAGTCTACACTTAACTTCAGGATTCAGAACCACAAGATGAAGCTCGTGGAGATGGAAGGATCCCATGTTATTCAGAACGACTATGACTCTCTCGATGTCCATGTTGGCCAGTGCTTTTCAGTTCTTGTGACTGCTAACCAAGCAGCTAAGGATTACTACATGGTTGCATCGACTAGGTTCCTCAAGAAGGAGTTGAGCACCGTGGGTGTGATCCGGTATGAGGGAAGCAACGTTCAGGCTTCAACTGAGCTACCCAAGGCTCCTGTTGGATGGGCTTGGTCTTTGAACCAGTTCAGGTCTTTCAGGTGGAACCTTACCTCTAACGCTGCAAGGCCTAACCCCCAAGGCTCATACCATTACGGAAAGATCAACATTACCCGTAGCATCAAGCTTGTCAACTCTAAAAGTGTGGTTGACGGTAAAGTCCGGTTTGGTTTCAATGGTGTATCACACGTTGACACCGAGACTCCTTTGAAGCTTGCTGAGTACTTCCAAATGTCAGAGAAGGTTTTCAAGTACAATGTGATCAAGGACGAGCCTGCAGCCAAAATCACAGCATTGACTGTACAACCTAATGTTCTCAACATCACTTTCCGTACCTTTGTAGAGATCATTTTCGAGAACCACGAGAAGACCATGCAGTCATTTCATTTGGATGGCTACTCCTTCTTCGCTGTCGCGTAAGCTCCTTGGTCCTGTCTCTTTCTTTCTTTCCTTTAGCATTCTATCTTCTAACTTTTGTGTTAATGTTCCATGGACTTTGCCAGTTCTGAGCCAGGGAGGTGGACACCTGAAAAGAGAGAGAACTACAACTTGCTCGATGCGGTTAGCAGACACACCGTGCAAGTCTACCCCAAGTCTTGGTCAGCTATCCTTTTGACATTCGACAACGCCGGTATGTGGAACATCAGGTCTGAGAACTTGGAGAGGAAATACCTAGGCGAGCAATTGTATGTCAGTGTTCTATCACCGGAGAAATCGCTAAGGGACGAGTACAACATCCCCCTCAACACAAACCTCTGTGGCATCGTCAAGGGCTTGCCATTACCTGCACACTACTCCTAAATCAATATTCAATTAACTACTACTCTACAAAGTGGGGTGCAATATTAAATTAACTAATTAACCCTTTCCTAAATTTTAAGTGTAATTTGTAAACCCCTTCTTTCATATACTATCATTAAACCATAATCATATACCAAGTTTTGCTTTCATTACAACGTGGATTTGTTGGTAAGGGAAGTAACACAAAGTCACAAACAAACATTTTTAACAATTAAATTGCATAGAATTATCTACAGAGATCCCAAGTAGCTGCATATAATTGAGATATAAAGTTATGAAGATATTGAGGATTGAAGTGAAACAAACCAGAACAAAAGCAAAAGAGCACAGAGCACTTCTTGACCAATAATCTCATGAAAATGCTCAAGACCTGACGATGGAATGATGCAGAGAACCTGTCAGAACCGGCCATTCATGTATTCATAAATCTTAAACCCTGAAGACATATATAGTAGACATGCCAACAAAGCAATCAAGAATTAAGTAGGAAGATGACATTCTAAGTTACATCAGATATTCCATAAACTGTCTCTAACCTTATTTATCCAATAATAAAGAAGATTCACTTCTGGAGGGGCTGTGACCAGATATACAAAGCCAGTTTCAACAGATTATGGAATTTCAGGTTAGTGTTCTCTCCATCAGAGAGTTGATGTCACCTAAAGATAAAGAAACGACAAGTGGATAAACAGAGAGATTATTCTAATGCATCAACCAAAAAAACAAACAGACACGACTACCACATTTAAACCCTTGATGCTTCTGGCATCTGAAAATGAAAATCTAAGAGATTTCTATGAAAACTTAACAAATTTGAAAATGATACATCTCTCTCTTCAGAACCCCTTAACGTTAAATTAACAGAAGAATCCAAATTCAAATGCATATGTGAACAGAGGACAAAAAGAGCTGACAGCTTCAAAAAGCGCTTTCTTCTCTTAATTATCAGAGCAAAAAACCTGAAAACAAGAATAAAAGAGTAATCCATACGTAACAACCGCAAATTGAGGAATTAAGGAAATTAAGGTTTATAGAGAAGAAGACGAACAATATGGTAGTGAATAGCTAACAAAAGTCCACACCGGTTACTACACAGTCAACTTCGCTCTCTCCTTATCTCACCAAATTGATGTTTTTAGGTTTTACTGCTCCATCTGTCTCTTTGCATTTTAGTCTTCGATAGGTTTTGTTGCCCTATCTTTATGTGGGGGAACAACTACGGAAAACTAATTACTCTTCTTGGGCCTATATTAAGCTAATTACATAAAAATTACAGTGGACTATATAAGCCCCAAATTGAGTACAGTATCTTCTCTGAAAGGATGATGATACGTATTTTGCATTCAAATCAACTTTTTAATAATTATAAAACATATGTAACGGAGACCAATTTTCTCTAAAATGTCATGTTAACATTTTGTTTATAACAAAAAAAAAAAGACATGACAGGTTTAAACAAAACTATAATTGGATTCTACTCCAAAACTGAATCATTAAACACTAAACAAAACTAAGTTTTATTCAAAAAGAATCCATACTTAATTTCTATTGAAAAAAACTAAACTTGCATCTTTTGGGGATCACGATGACGAATTGGATCTGTTAATGTCTTTACTTTGTTAACCCGTTGAAGAAGTCATTACCAAAGCCCACATCCATAAACCCTAATCCCAGAAGAATACGGAAGCATAAAGCCTGAAGTTTCTGCATGAACGTTGGACCTTTTCCTGCAACAACAACAGAAAAAGACAGAATCTTAGAAAAGCGTTTGCGTTTGTAAAAACATTTCACGCCAGAACACAAACGTTTACCTCTTTCTCCCAAGGTTTCTTGTGCTCTAAGCAATGGTGGAGCTGCACCCTCGGCGACCGCCAAACCTCTTGGTTTAAGTGATCGATCCAAACCCAATTCCGGTAACAGCTGTTTGAGATCCGGTTCGCATTCTAACAACGGGATCGTGGCTGGTGAATCTCGCTCCCAATCCGCACTGTAATTATTGACTCCAAACCATTCATTGTCTATGTGCTGGCTAAATCCATCGTTTTCTAAAATTGGAGGATAACGAGACTCATCATCATCCTCATAGCCAGGAATTGGGAATCTGGACAAAATCTGATCCTCTTCTTCAGCAGAACAGAGACATTGCAGCTCAAACAGTTTTTTAAGCATCAGTGTAGGGTTAACCACTGTCTCATTTGTTTTAGTCTCTTCTATACCTTCCAGTTCATTTCCAGTGATCTTCTCCGTTGTAAAACTCTGTGTTGGTGACTTCTCCAACGATCTGTTTAGGTTTTCTAGGAAATGAGTCGCAGGAAGTTGAGTCTTGTCAAGCACGTAACTCCTGTTTTCAGATTGCGAACGAAGCCAACTGTTAATCCTTGAAAACTCTGTTCCACCTATTTTCTGCATCACATCTTTCTCGAAGTTACTGATGTTGGAGCGGGACTTTGTCGCAGAACCAGGCCCCATCTGCAGCGGTTTTGGCTTGTGTTCAGACACTACCAACTTAATGTCACATTCAGATATGTCCTGACTATACACCGTTGCATCATCTGCTGTATTTTGACGCATAATGCTAGTCGATTTCGAAACGCTCCTGTCTGATGAGTCACATGCAGAATCAAATCTGTTCTTCTTCTTCTTCACCGGAAGACACGCAGATTCAGCTCGGACAGATATCATTGAGTTCCTTCTAGACTTGAAGCTTGAAGAATTAGGGGTTACGCTAAAATCTGCTCCTGATAATCTTCTGTTGCTGCTAGCTGTTGGTCTCATGAAGCTAGGAAAAACATCTGAAGCACGTCTTGATTTGTTTCTTGGTTTCTTTGGAGTCACATGAATCACTTCTCTAACCACATCCTTTTCTTCTTCTTCAATAACATGAGGCTTACCAGTGAGTTTCTCCAACGTCTCGTTTAGATTTCTCATCTTTCTTAACGACATCTCACGCTCTTGTTCAATCTTTTCCATCATCTTCTGCAGATTCATCATCACAGCCTCCTTTTTCGCTTGTTCTTCCTAAACGTCAAAAGAATCTTTAACCCATCAGAAAGTGTAACACTTTTAAGAAAGTTGATGAGAGTACTATGCAAGTTAGTAATTCCATTACCGTTGATTCGTCCTGCCCTAAATGAATATTCTTTGCCCTCGTTGCAAAGTTTAAAGAACATATGGTTTCACATAGATCATCCTCTTTAGGGCTGATATGAACAAGCATCAACGTTTTTGAGTCTTGCCCTGAAACATCAATAACCAAACTTTAATAAAGAGAAACGTTTTTCAATTAACACCAAGATATTCTTACTTACCGAGAGAGTCTTTTAGAACCTGTGTGAGCTTGCTGTTCCTGAAGCACATAAAAAGAACTCGAAAGTGTCAGAGATTGAGATCTATATCAAGAGTTACAAAAAGATTGATATGTTTACCTGTAAGGAATGTGAGAGTTCTTGCGTTGAAGAGAGTTGATGACATCTCCAAGAGCAGATAAAGAGAGATTAATGGCTTTGCCTTCATCAAAACGCCGACCAGTGGCTCTTGTTTTCAACACGCGCTCGCTTCCTCCAAGATCCACTAGCCAAATCTTGTTTGTTTCACGCCGTCTCTCAGGAGCTCCAAGACTAGTGACCGATACACGGATCATACTGTTTCATGATTTTCATGCATACATGAGAGATCAAAGAACATTATGTAATAGAAAAAGAGATCAAAATATTTGATTTCTTTTACCAGTGTGATCTGCTGGAAACAGAGTTAGAGTTAGTGGAGGCAGTTGCTCTGCTACGACAACCTACTTTGTATAACCTTAAGATTTCATTAAAGTCATCCACTTTAAGTTTCACCAAGTTCTCAATATCTATCTCTCCATTTGGGTCTGTGTGAATAGAAAGACTGAAACAGAGAAACAAAAACTCATTGAGTTATATAGTTCAACCGTTTCAATGAAGATCTCTGCACATGTTATGACTTATGAGCTAGAATTATATCATTATACCTTGGAGGTATTGGAGAAATGGGTTTAGTTGCTTCAGAAAGAAGCAAGTCTTTAAGATTTCCCATGTAAATCTCAAGCATACTAAAGTGGATTGTAAACATATGATTACTTTCCTCGACTTGTTTGAACAATCCCTTGATCGCTCGAGGAACGATACCTGGAGAGTTCGGAAGACCCTCCTGCAAAAATTGTACATCCAGTATTGATATATAGACTTAAAAGAAACAACAATGAAACCAAAGAGATGTTTTGATTGATTCTTCTTACCATTGTATAAGTTTTTCCAGTACCGGTTTGCCCGTATGCGAAAATGCAAGCGTTGTAGCCATCGATAACTGACTTGATTACTGGTTCGATCTCTAAGAAAACATCATCTGCAAGATTTTGAATACTAATCAAGAACACTTTCATGTATGCATGACCAATATGAGAAACTGTGTATCAACAGAGAAAATCAAAGTCATACCTTGGGATGAATCAGGTTGGAAAACTCTGTCGAAGTTGTAGGTTTTTCTCTTGGTTTCTGATAACTTGATGATCACATTTCTTGTATCCGAAGCAACCGGTGGTCTCAACTTTTCGGTGGCTCCCAAGGGTTTGACTCGACAAAACACACGAATGTTCCCTGCCAAATTTGCCAATCTATAAAATTAGACTCTTGAATATAAATTTACATTAGAAATCATAGTTTTTTTTCTAATGTATTACTAACCTTTAAGGTCCAAGAACTCATTAAGAATTTGTCTTCTCAGTTTGTTCTGATCGTTGACTTGAACAGTTAGTGCAGAGAGCTGATCTGCAAACCAATAACAAGAGAATCAGAGCAAGACCAATAAGCCACAGAGCATAAATAAATAGCAATAAATAATTTGTGAAACTTTTTAGTCAACATTATCTGAACAGACATAGATTCTCATATTTAATTCTATATTATAATCCTACTGAAATCTTGACTACAGATACCTTTTCGAATTAAATGTTTTCTGTAATGCAACTAATTTAAGTGCAAAACCAAAAAAATTAAGTTAAACTTATCTGAATAAAGTGTTTTTTTAACAGAAACAGAGTGATTTTTTCATAAAAGACAACATAGAGTAGCAAAAACTTTCAAAGAGCTGACTACAGTATTGAACCCACACATATAAACGAATAACCAAACCAGCCGTTAGATGACTGACACGTCACTCATACAGTACCAGAATAGATAATCTAACGGTCAGTATGATTTGCATGTAGTAGGTAATCTCCACCAAAGGATTTTAATTGTACACAAGAAGACAAGAATTTTTTATGCAGAAGAAAAAAAGAAAATTTATGAACAAACATCCAAAGAAATAGAAAAATCTTAGAAAAAAAAAAGAGAATTCTCAAAGGAAAAGTGTACCTCTAATGCTCTGTAAATCGACAGAAACAAAGTCGTCTTCTTCTTTCTTTGACGTTGAAGAAGTATTCTTGGCGATGTTGCATACAGATTTAACCCAATCAGAAGTCATATGAGATTTCAAACCGAGCAAAGAATGGATTGTCTCGGGTAGATTCCGAACCGGTTTCGATCTTGTTCTCTCCATTTATGCTCCGTCAAAACCAAATCTTGAAATCTTGGTTAAAAAACAGAGAAAACCTCCCAGGAAACAGAGCAAATCACTGAACTTTTGCCGAGAAAGTGAGGGGAAAGTGGTGAGATTGGGGTCAGAGCTCATCAATGACGAGTTTAGAGATTAGGTTTTTTAGAGAGGACAGAAAAAACTGAAGAGAATGTTCTTCAAGATCAAAATCTCTGCAGGTGCATAGAACTATAGAATAGACCCTTTATATACAAATTTTAACCTTGAAGGAGAGATAATTGTAGCTGATTTTAACACTTGTCAATATCACCAAATGGGAAACTTTTTTTTTCAAATTACTATAAGTTAAAGAAATTAATTAGTATTCACCATTTTTTAGTGAAAACAATATTGAGAAAAAATAATACTTAGTCTGTGATTGGTAAAATGTTTATATGATTTTTTTCTAAAATGATTATTTTAGAGCTAAATTTAGAGATTATGTAAATTTAAACTTTTAGACTTAATATATATAACTTTATTCAAACAGAAAATTACAAAATTAGAGATATCATATTTTTTTCTATTTTATAGTTTACCATATACAATAATATTAATAGCGAAGACCGAATATTAGTCTGTATTAGCTTACAAAAGTTATTATTAAAAGGAAAAGTGCGTTACTGATAACTGATACCAAATTTTACTCTGTATTAGTTTACAAAAGTTATTATTTAAAAAAAAAAAGTACGTTACTATATAAAACATATAGATGTAAACAATATCCCTCGGAATTGGTTCTTTTAAATTTTAATTAATTTTGGTTGACAAAAATACAATAAAAATAAAAGATATAAATTATTAGTTTGTATTACAATCTACAAAAAATTATTAAAAAAGAAATGTATGTTATTAGTATCAAATACTGATTATTAGTCAATGTTGTAACTTGCATTAATTATTAAAACACTATATAGGCTGTCAAATGTGAATTCTAGTTCAATATTGAAGAAAAACGTTTATGTCCTACTTTCTAATTATCAATAGTGTGACGACTTTTTGGAGAAAAAATGTTTGCATAGAAATTATCAAAGTGAGGTTGAACTAGTGGTTTAACCCACATTAACTGAAAACCTAAACATTCAAAGAGGCATGAGTTCGAGTCTCTTTGAAATCAATAATTTATAAAAGGTTATTACGACTCTAAAAAAATACGAGCCTAGGTCATGAACTTTGTATTTAAATACGAGCCTAGATTAACCAAAACATAATAATTCAAATCCAAATAATGTCATAGACCATAACATGTAGCATGATGCTTTTGTATTTATATTGTTGTTTCGTCACTATCCAAATTTAAACACGCATTTATTTAATGAACGAATGTTGTTAGAAGAAAAATCATCCAGATATACTTTAACAAAAGTAGTGGAGTTATAATTGGTTCCAAAGCCAACGTCTATCAAAAGAAGATTGTAAACTCCAAAATGAAAAAAGGAGAGAGTACTGATCCAACGAGAACGAGTGACATATTTTAATTTCAGATTTCATTTTCCTTACTTTTGTTATCAATACAAAAGAATCAATCAAATGTAACACTCGTGATAAAACTCCCATGTGACAACAACATGAAGCATAACACTTCATGATGATAATATATAATACATTGTCTTATACATTTTTAAGAATTATTAGAAATTACGAATTAGCATGTTCTCTGCTTTTGAAATCTCGCTTAAAAATTTACAAAATAATTTTCTTGATAGTTATTTTAACATGCAACATTTGGAAAATCTACATGATCATTGGAAATGATTAACATTCATCCAAAACGTATTTAAATGTTATTGAATATATTAGTTAGAGAAATAATCTAAATGTTATTGATTTGGATGTAAAACATTTTGCTACCTACTATAAAAAATGCCTACGCTACGCAATCAAGTGATATCACAACATGTTTTCAAATACTGAATACTTTGGGGTTAAATTAAATCGTATAAATGCAATGAGGGTTCACCTGTCACGATGGATCCATCAAGGATAACGCAATCTCACTTGCTATATCGTCTGTGGTTAGAGTAAAAGTCTCTTCAATGTCTCTTTCTTACAATCTATCAAATTTTCATCAGAAAACAAAAAGAAAAGTAAGAAATAGATTTTAAAACATGAAATAAAGAAAAGATAAAAAGAAAAATCTTCATAAAGAAGAAAAGATAATGTTAAATCAATATTATCATGTTTTGGAGAAATACGCCAACATAGACCAATGGATGAACAGAAGATTTGTTATTTTTTCCCAATATAGGTTTGACCCAAACATCTATGTGACTAGTAATGTCAAATAATTTTTATTTCGCATGGATAGTTGAACATTGAATAGTGTCACTTTCCATATATATACATAAATATTCGGAAAGTACATTTCGTAACATTTTATCCAAGAAATTAAGGATCTCAGTTAAACAATTGAAACAATTACATGTTTTTGGTAATATATATATCCAACCAAGTACCAAGGTGAATTTTCATATACAAGAAGAAAATTAGAAAGGTTTCTTCCCTAACAGACTTTGAATTTAAATTCAGCAGCTCTTGCAAAAAAAAGGGTTCTGACTGGTTATGGAAGTTAAAACTATTAGATGTTTGTTTCGAAAATATTTTTAAAATTCTATCAGAAGAAAATGAAATGGGTGTGCTGTGTGCATGAAGGCTATATATTCCACAAGTTGACACTGAAAAAATATATTTTCTGTTTCTGTTGTTTTTCTTTCAAGGTTACTTTTGTTGATTTGTTTAAAATTAACATGTCAGTCATTCTGGGAGTTGTCTCTATAAATTTTTCTGTGATTTGTCGATTACTTGGAAAACCAATCAAAAATTCGGCACGTGAATATCTTGCCAACATAGTCTCACCCGGAAAGACCTTTCGCAGATTCTTCCTCAGAATTCGACACATGAGAATTCATCATCACCAGAATCTCACTGGTCAAGATATTCTTACTCCAAAATTTTAGAGCATGTATGCTTTCCATAGTGAGAATTTCCGTCGTATCTTTCTTATTCGATGCATGCATCAACACTGCACCAATAACATATGACTCTGATATTACTCGTTGGGCTGGAAACATTCACCACAATCTTATCAGTCAGTTTTAACCTTAAAAACTCGATAAATCAAGAACACTTGAATCGGAAAGCAAAAAAAAAAACAGAACTAGAAGAAACTTTCATGTATTGTTGTTTGTTTTATCAAACTCAAATCATAATTTGAATGTCTTTTGAATCTGAATTTTGTGGAACTAAAACGTTTTAGACTTTGATGCAACTAGAAAATATAACAATGCATGCAAAACACTTTTACAAGTTTGGTCCCTCCATTTGAACAACTAGAACAAAACTTTTAAAGAAACTCTAGAACACATTTGATTAATACTAACAAGCGTGGGAAGTAAGAAACTAATTTGAGGCATTTGTACATACCATATTGTAATAACTCCTTAGTGTTGTTATTTGTCTCACTGCCTGGGATTGTTGTTGGTGAGGAACAGTGTTGATAATGGCCCATTATTAATGGGTCGCAACTTGCAAGACATATGGGTCTTCACTATTAAGACTCTGCAACATTAAATACATTTCTCGTGGGGTTCATCCTAATATGCATATTGGTGTATGTATCTGTGCCTGCATGATTTAATGACCAGCAAAAAACAGTAATGGTCAAAGTAAATAACATGATGGGAGAAGGTGAAAAAAGAGTTTAAACCTCGGAAGAGTTAATACTGGTAAAACTCTGGGTCTTTCTTCAACGTTCTCAATTATTACAACTTTACAAGTACTACAAACATTTTCGATAAAGACAACAATACACACACTTCTTCAAGTTATGTAACAATCCACATTTGAAAGCAAACCTTACAATATGTAACACATCAACGATTTTCACACTATAAATATAAAACTAAACTTACCTTCAATGTGTTAACAAGGACAGGATCCGAGTTCTGATTTGAAGAAACATCTGAAGACAATAACTGTAAACAGAAGAGAGTACTAAGTAAAGGAGCAGTAGAAATCACAGTAGCCAATGTTCATGACATCTAAATATTAGCAAGAAAGATGCTCTTAACGCCAGTTGATTTAGATAAATTGAATAGTCAACTCATAATGATACATAAACTCTTACCTCTCTGCCAATGAACACGAGTGCAACATCAACAGGTTGCTGAAGTTTTTTCTCCGAGCACTAAACAATGGAGACAATAAAATAGATATGAGAATGAAACCATTGCATTGTGTAAAAATATTTGCTTGCGGACTCAACGCGAACATACCAGAAAATTAGACCAACCTCCTAGAGTGAAAACAGAGTCTACTAGATCCTTTGCAGACATGACTTGATAATTTACATCCGTTTCACCATTAGCATACCTACAATTTCATCAATGTGGACATCAATATAAGCACAATTCCAACAAAAGTTCTCAAACTCTTACACCAAAACCAGAGTACAATAAAATTTGGTAAATTTACTCACATAAGCCTTGAAAATGGTGAAAACAAGGATCAACAAAAAGATAAAAAGAGGCAGGCCTAACTGGAGATGCGGAGACCAGAGGAAAGCAGGAACTGTGGAAGGTGAAGCTAATCCAAAATCCACGAGAGACGCAAACTCAAGAACTACCAACAACTACGCCAGTAGAGCAGAGGTAAAACGTCACCGTTTGCTATAATTTACCCACAAAACCGATGTAGGAGAACCGGTCTGCGTTTAACGGTTGGATTAGCTAAGAGAACCGGTCTGATAATCTCTTGTTAACGGTCTTTGTAGAGGATGTGAACTTTATCTAAGTGTGTTCAAAGGCTTCATATTTTGAGACTTTATATTTTGATTTTCAACTTGGATACACTAGCTAGATGAAAACAATGATGATCCTCTTCTCTGCCTTTTACGTGCGCTTTATTATTCTGTGCTAGATGCAAAGAACAATATCCCCTAGCAATGAATCTTTTTTAGGATATACATAAGACAGTACGTATTGATAATAATTAATGGCAAGCTTCATCAAACAGCAATGAAGAAGGTACTCATCCAATGCAAATCTTGTCATCCTTGTATCGTCCTTTGTAGGTGAATCATCATTAGGCTGCAGAACACTGTTTTCACAGAGAGCGTGTTCAGTTTGATGGACTAAAACTGACCTTATATTATATATCAAGCTCAATCTGCTGGTCTCACGAAAAACTCGTCTCTCTATTGTACTTAAACCCTTACCACTAAATCCCCTGAATGTCTTTTACTATTTCTTAACTCTTGAACTACTGGAATTCAATTTGAGCTCATTTCTTATTACCATGTTCATTTGGAGATACGATAGAGTTAGTTTATCAACTAAACAAGATCACACGATTGATCAACTAAACAAGAAATATAAAACCAAAAAGACAAAGAAAAAGAGTTGAGATCGGAAAGAAGGAGAACGACGATCAAGCCTCACGATATTTATGTTCCTTCGAGACCTTTGGTATAAGCGAATCACATCTTGTGCGGCAGAAATATTGTAAATAGTCTGAATTTCAAAATAAATTACTATATATATATCACAATACATGTCGGTCTGGTTTAGTAAAGAGAACCGGTCGCTGAATCTGGTTCAGCTAAAAGAACCGGTCTGGTGTGTCAGATAAGGGCCAATTGGGCCATTAACACATTACGGCCCATATAAATTTAAATTAACAAACCATGAACCGTCGTCGGCTCATCGGACCAGTGTGGTATCACCGGCACTTGTAATCAGAGAGACTCACTCTCGAGTTTCGTCCTCTCTACTTCCCGCTCAAAATCCTTCGGATTCAGCCATTGAAACAACCTTGAGAAGAGTTTGAAAGATGAGCAGAGTTGAGATTGAAGAAGATACGGAAGGAGATCGCATCTCAACGAACGATTACTACTTCGAGAGAATCGGCGAACCTATCAGTATCAAAGAAGATGATGCTCAATACGATCTCGAAAACCCTCCGTCACAGCCTCTCGCTATCTCAGAACGCCACGCCGTCCTCTTTGTCGCACATTCCTCCGGTTAGTTTTCGTAATCGGCGATGGTAGAGGTTTTTGCTCTGTGCTGTTTATTTACTGTGACCGTTTTGTGTGGAATATTAGGGTTTTTTGTTGGGAGGACTAATGATGTAATTTCTGCATCGAAGAACAGTAACGGGAACGGTGATAAGGTTTTTATCCAGGATTTGAGCCTCGTCGATGTTCCTGTTGGGGACGTTCGTATATTGTCTCTCTCAGCGGATGATTCGATTCTCGCTGTCACCGTTGCTGCTGATATTCATTTCTTCTCTGTGGATTCACTTCTTAAGAAGGTACACGTCTCAGAAGTAGCAGACTAGCTGGATTGCTTTGTTGATTGATAGTTTACTTACTTAATCTGTTCCTTTGTTGCAGGATGCAAAACCTTCTTTTTCTTATTCACCTGATGAGTCAGGCTTCGTTAAGGATTTTCGGTGGAGAAGGAATGATAAGCATTCTTATCTTGTTCTTTCGAATACTGGGAAGCTCTTTCATGGAATTGATAATGCACCCCCTAGACATGTTATGGATGCTGTTGACGCCGGTTTGTTTCATCTCTATTGCTACTTCTTCAGCAAAAAAGCATGTTTTTGGCAATTATGTAAGATCGACTCTGTAGGAATTTACTTGTAAACTTTGTTTTGTTTGTCAGTTGAATGGAGTTCAAAAGGGAGTTATATCGCTGTAGCTCAAGATAACAGCCTTCGGATTTTTTCGTCAAAATTTAATGAGAAGCGGTGCATAGCACTATCATTTGACTCTTGGATTGGTGATTCCGATGAAGACTGTTTCGTGAAAGGTATGTTGCAGGTTTTGGCCTTCTTCTTTCTTACCAGTATTTTCCGTTTTGTTTCAAATTTCATTGTTGTTGTAAGGTATTTGAGATCTTTTCTTATGGACTGAGTCATACTGTATTCTGGGGCTTGGTCGTGATATATACAAACTGATCCTGTTGAAATTTCTCGTTTCCTGCTATCTCCCATCACACTTCCATTACAAAGGTCATAAATGGCTCTCAAGTTAAGCCCTCTCAATGAATGACTGTTTACTAACAATACTCTGCAACAGTTGATTCTATCAGATGGGTACGCAACAACTGTATTCTTCTTGGATGCTTTCAGCTGATTGAAGGCAGGGAAGAAAATTACCTTGTTCAGGTTATCAGGAGTCCAGATGGGAAGATTTCTGATGTGAGTAACATTTCTATTGCATTGATTTTGCTGCTGAGGCGTAGATAGTTAGGCATAACCCCTTTTCGGATGGAATAAAACAATAGGATCTGTAACTTTACTTATATTTTTTTAATCTGATTTGTGAGTTTTTGAACTTCTTTGCAGGGTTCAACCAATCTGGTTGCTTTATCCTTCTCCGATTTGTTTCCATGTTCTATGGATGATCTTGTCCCGGTCGGTGTTGGACCTCATTTACTCTTTAGCTACATAGACCAATGGTACGTCAGGCTAATTTTACTATTCTTTCTATTCTTTTTATTTTGATTTCTCTTTTCATAAATACTCCACTTTTCTTGCTCGCTGCTAGCCATTTGTCATTCTTTCCCACTGTATATGGAATCTTAAAGTTTTTGTCCATACATAAACTATCTTGGAAGGGCTGTAAATTACCAAGAATGTTCTAACGAGAATGGTTTTCAAATACAACTAACTATGATACGTGTTCCGCATTATATACTAGAATTAAATTTGAGCTCATATTATATTTATCCATTTCGTTTGGAGATGCAACAAAGTCAGTTTAATTGTTCCTGACATTTCCTCTTTTTATATTAATAAACGGACTATGTAAACTACCACTATTTTCGATGTGAAGATGGTAAATGTTGCTGTGTTTTCACCTCACCCTACAGCAAACTGGCGGTCACAGCAAACAGAAAGAGCATAGATGAGCATATTGTTTTACTGGATTGGTCATCTGGTGATGATAAAAGTGCAGTTTCCGTTGTTGATATTGATCGTGAGACCTTTTTGCCAAGGATTGGGCTCCAAGGTATGCAGTCCATAGTTTCTGTATTGTATGTGTACTTTTCCTACAATGACACGTTCAATATAAAGAAGATAATTTGTTTTTTCAGAAAACAACGATGACAATACGGTCATGGGACTCTGTATCGATAGGGTTTCTATAGAGGGGACTGTTAATGTCCGTTCCGGAGATGATGAACTTAAAGAACTTCAACCATATTTTGTTCTTGTGTGCCTCACTTTGGAAGGGAAGCTGGTCATGTTTAATGTTGCTAGGTAGGCTTTATTTCTCTCAGTGGTTTAACTCATTGCTGTTGACAACATTACTTAAAAAACATTAATTTGTTTTCCCCGACAGTGTTGCAGGACGGCCAGCTTCATCTGATACTGATTTGGCCTCTTCTTCTGATATAGAAGATGCTTATACCCCTTTGATTGAAGATGACCTTTCTAAACAATCTTCTGAAAAACATCAACAGTTGAATATTGCAGTACAAAATGATCAGAAACACCTCAACACAGAGAAGTTCTCTACTGAACAAAGGTTGCCAAATGAAAACATTTTTAGCAAGGAATTCGAGTCTGTGAAAAGCTCAGTGTCTGGGGACAACAACAAGAAGCAAGAACCGTATGCTGAAAAACCGTTACAAGTTGAAGATGCTCAACAAAGCATGATTCCTAGGTTGTCCGGAACAAGTTTTGGGCAACTACCCATGTCCTTAGGATATGACACCAACAAATTTGCAGGATTCGGTCCTGCTCTCCCTGTTTCCGAAAAGCTTCAAAAAGACATATTTGCGCAGTCCAATTCTATGCATTTGCAGGCCAATGTGGAGTCAAAGAGTACAGCAGCTTTTTTTGGATCTCCTGGCCTGCAGAACGCAATTTTGCAGTCACCGCAAAATACGTCATCTCAGCCATGGTCAAGTGGGAAAAGCGTCTCACCTCCAGATTTTGTATCTGGTCCCTTTCCTTCTATGAGAGATACTCAGCATAAGCAATCTGTACAGTCTGGAACTGGTTATGTAAACCCTCCTATGAGCATCAAAGATAAATCTGTACAAGTTATTGAGACTGGTAGAGTATCAGCGCTGAGCAATTTAAGTCCTCTGCTAGGCCAAAATCAGGACACTAATGAAGGGGTAGAGAAAATTGAGCCAATACCTTCTATCCGTGCCTCTCAATTGTCACAACAGGTGAAATCTTCCTTCGAAAAATCAGCCAGTCATCAGCAGCACAAAACTCCGCTCAGTACTGGACCTCTGAGACTTGAGCATAACATGTCAAACCAACCCAGTAATGTAAGGTTTACTCATGAATTCATGATAGTAATTAGTTTCTCAATGATTTTTTCGTGTGGATATGTTTTTTCCAGGAGAGAGTCATCCGACACTCATGCTTTCACAATCATGCCTTGCTGTAGTATTTTACTTACTGGACTGATACCATTAGCGTAACTGACTCTTCCTTTTTTGCACCAGATAAATGAGATGGCCCGAGAAATGGATACACTTTTACAGTCCATTGAAGGACCGGGTGGTTTCAAGGATTCTTGCGCGTTTATACTGAAAAGCAATGTTGAAGAACTGGAGCAAGGACTTGAAAGTCTTGCTGGCAAGTGCCAAACGTGGAAGGTAATATGTAAAAGTTCACGTATTTTGTTATTGGTTCATATTATTTTTGGATTCCCTCTTTTAATATCTGACCAAACCACCTTCCAATAAAAAAAATACTGTTGGTGATTCTGGTCCTTCTAAATTGCTAACTCATTTGGTGTGGTGGTCTTCAGAGCACAATTCACGAGCAGCAAGCAGAGATCCAACATCTTCTTGACAAAACAATTCAAGGTGATCTATTTATTTTACCATCCCCATATGTAGCGCAAAAACATTGTTAGTAGGTAGAATTGTGTTTTACTTGAAAAGGTATTCTAAAGCCGCGAGGCCCGTAAAAGGCAAACTAGGATTGTTGTAAATTTATATTACTTCTAAGCACTGTCAGTGATATCTAGAAATTGAGGCAAGTTTAACTTTCATCCCCATTACATCATTAACCCGCCAGACTTCAACTCTCAACCTAAATTGAGAAGTTTAGAAGAAGGGAACGAATCCTGATACATGCACATTAGTCTCATATCTGATATTTGTATATGATGGTGATAAAGCGTGAGCTCCAGTATGATAGTCAGCATAAGCGTGTGCTTTAGATGAGGTTCTTGCATTTTTACACATGTTTCTCTGGAAGTCCCTAGACTAAAGTTTGTTCTCGTTCTTTTGGTCTTCCCTATTATATTCAGTATCGTTTTCATATCTTACACTGGAATCTAAGCTGCAAATTAGCAGGTTGTTATTATGTTTTCTTATTATTGTTTCATGTGGGGATTTCAGTTTTGGCAAAAAAGACATACATGGAAGGTATGTATAAGCAAACTGCTGATAACCAGTACTGGCAACTTTGGAACCGCCAGAAGTTGAATCCTGAGCTTGAGGCCAAGCGGCAGCATATAATGAAACTAAATAAGGTTTTTTACGTGTTGATATATCTCCCTCATCCATCTGTTACTACTTTTAGCTCGCTGTTGTCATTTATCTTCTATTTTTCTCATTCTAGGATTTGACTCATCAACTGATTGAACTAGAGAGATATTTTAATCGGCTTGAACTCGATCGCTACAATGAGGATGGTGGACATCCTGTGGCACGAAGAGGCGTGCCAAATAGGTCTGCTCCTTCAAGGTATTCTATTGGATCAGTTGTGAAAATTTTAAGGAAGAAAACACCATCACAAGAAATACTATAAGTTGGTCAAAACGTCCCCTTTTTTTGCAACTCATATTGGGTTGATTCTTTTTGCAGACGTGTGCAATCCCTTCACAGCCTTCATAACACAATGAGTTCCCAATTGGCTGCTGCTGAGCAACTCTCTGAGTGTCTCTCAAAACAAATGACATATTTGAAAATCGATTCACCTGTAAAAAAGAATGTGAAGCAGGAGTTGTTCGAGACAATTGGGATCCCTTACGATGCTTCTTTCAGCTCACCAGATGCGGTAAAAGCTAAAAATGCATCTTCAGCAAAAAACCTATTACTCTCTTCTATCCCCGCAAGTATAAATCAACAGTCAAGACAACGTCAGTCATCTGCTATGAAAAATTCTGACCCTGAAACTGCTAGGAGGAGAAGAGAATCACTAGACAGGGTAATTTTTGTATGAAATCTTTGACTCAGTACTAGCCCTCACGGTATATGCACATATTCTCTAGTATATTAAACTGTGAAGAATTTATATGCACTCCTTTATTTATGGTGTATCCTGACGTGTGGCTCTACTTTTTGTGATCTATTTACAGAATTGGGCTGCTTTTGAGCCTCCAAAAACAACTGTCAAAAGGATGCTTCTGCAGGAGCAACAGAAGACGGGTATGAACCAACAGACTGTCTTGAGTGAGAGACTACGGTCTGCGAATAATACACAAGATCGATCACTGCTTCACGTGAAAGATCATGCATCACCTGTAGTCTCCTCGAATAAGGGTGAGCTAAGATATACTGCAGAGTGCATTAATTTGATCTCGAAGAATGTTTTTGTGTTTCATTTGTTTTTTATATCTACTATATTGCTTCTCTGGTTTGATTGTGTAACACTTTGAGCAGGTATTATGGAATCATTCCAACAAGACACATCTGAAGCTCAATCAACCCCATTCAAAACGAGGCCACCTATGCCACAATCTAACAGTCCCTTTACCATCTCTCCAATCTCTGCGTCAAAACCAAGTTTCAATTGGTCTGGAAATAAGTCTAGCAATACAACTTCTTATGCTGAGGAATCTGCCCCATCGCAGATTAAGGATACAAGGACAGTTTCACAACCAGGGGGATCAAGTTTTCTTCCGAAACGACCAGTGGCCTCGACTGTACTTGAACAGACAGAAAAGAAGGCTGGAGAATTCAAATTTTCCGAAGCTAAGGCCAATGCGTTTGTTGAAACAGCTGCTGGAAGTGTGCAGCGGCTTTCTACCACATCATCAGGATCTGATTTTGAATCTAGCAAAGGTTTTGGTGCTCAATTTTCAACCATGTCGTCTGGTGCACCAGCATCTAGTTTTTCTTCAAAATCGTTGTTTGGTTTCAATTCCAGTAGCAGTATCCCTGGTGATAAATTTACTTTTCCTGCTGTAACGGCACCTTTGTCTGGTACTCCGCTTGATTCCACTTCCACCTTATTTACAGCATCATCAGCTCCAGTGTCATCCTCTTCCCAAGATCCAGGTATGTTTACGTTGATCTCTGTGTATTTCGTTTGATTCACATAATAGTCAACTATAGGCACTTTAATATCTGGTCAATGACACTGGTCAACTTTAATATGAATTTCAGTTCCAGCATCTATACCCATTAGCTCAGCACCAGTCCCGCAAACGTTTTCAGTCACATCTACATCCACTGTTTCAGCTACGGGGTTCAATGTTCCATTTGGTAAACCTTTGACCAGTGTCAAAGTAGATCTCAATCAAGCAGCTCCGTCAACACCTTCTCCATCACCTGGTCCCACAGCTGGTTTCACTTTTAATTTACCAGCTTTGTCTCCATCATCCCCTGAGATGGTCTCATCCTCAACAGGCCAGTCTTCATTATTTCCACCATCTGCTCCAACATCGCAAGTGTCATCTGATCAGGCCTCTGCAACCAGTTCCCTAACAGATAGTAGTCGTTTGTTCTCATCAACTTCCTTATCTTCGACTCCCCCTATTACTCCTCCTGATGCGTTTCAGTCACCTCAAGTTTCCACCCCGTCATCTGCTGTCCCCATTACAGAGCCAGTCTCAGAACCTAAAAAACCAGAGGCTCAAAGTTCGTCAATTCTAAGTACGCAAAGTACTGTAGATTCTGTAGCAAATGCAACAAAAACACAGAATGAGCCACTGCCGGTGAAAAGTGAAATTTCAAACCCAGGGACTACAGTAACCCCTGTCAGTTCATCTGGGTTCCTGTCTGGATTTTCATCAGGAACACAGTCTAGTCTTGCAAGCATGGCGGCTCCTTCATTCAGTTGGCCAGGGAGTTCTCAGCCACAACAGCTATCTTCTACACCTGCCCCTTTCCCTGCATCCTCACCAACTTCAGCAAGTCCATTTGGTGAGAAAAAAGATATTGTAGATACACAGGAAGATGAAATGGACGAAGAAGCTCCAGAGGCTAGTCAGACAACTGAACTTAGTATGGGAAGTTTTGGAGGTTTCGGGCTTGGGTCAACTCCAAACCCGGGTGCCCCCAAAACAAATCCATTTGGTGGTCCCTTTGGTAATGCTACAACAACAACAAGTAATCCATTCAATATGACAGTTCCTAGTGGCGAGCTATTCAAACCTGCCTCGTTCAATTTTCAAAATCCTCAACCATCTCAACCAGCAGGTTTTGGTTCGTTCTCTGTAACACCTTCTCAGACACCTGCTCAGAGTGGATTTGGCCAACCGTCACAGATTGGTGGGGGACAGCAAGCTCTAGGGTCGGTTCTTGGCTCCTTTGGGCAGTCGAGACAGATTGGTGCTGGGCTCCCAGGAGCTACGTTTGGTTCTCCTACAGGATTTGGTGGCTCTAACCCAGGAAGTGGTCTGCCAAATGCACCAGCATCTGGTGGTTTTGCTGCTGCTGGTTCTAGTGCCACTGGTGGCTTTGCGGCCATGGCTTCAGCTGGTAGAGGCTTTGCTGGTGCTTCTTCTACTCCCACTGGTGGCTTCGCTGCGTTAGCCTCAGGTAGTGGAGGCTTTGCTGGTGCTGCTCCAGGAGGAGGAGGCGGTGGATTTGGTGGACTTGGTTCAGGCACCGGAGGTTTCGGAGGCTTTGCTCCTCAGGGTAGTAGTGGAGGTTTCGCGGGAGCAGCAGGAGGTAATATTACAATCTAAACATCGATTGACCTATACATTATAGATACAAGGTCATGCTCATACAGATTGACCATTGTCATGTTTGTGATTGTATTATTATTATTATACAGGTGGCGGTTTTGGTGGTTTCGGCGGACAAGCGCAAGGCCAAGCGGGTGGTGGTGGATTCTCAGCCTTTGGTGGCAACTCGGGAGCAACAGGAAAGCCCTCGGAACTCTTCACACAGATGAGAAAATGAAACCAAAATGTTTGGTCAAATATCTTCTACTTAGACTTGCACTCGTCTCTTGAAATTTTGGTCTTACCTACCTAGACCATAACCAATAACCATTAGTCTATAATTTAAATATATTGTGTGTGTTTGTTTGTTTTCGTGCTCTTTAAAATTTGATTAAAGTCAACTAACCTCCAAAATGTTTAGTAAATTGATGACTTAACTCTCTCACGTGGCTTATGCCCTGATGGTCACACACTCGAGCTTCTTTTCATCCCTTTTCAGAAGAAAGCCAGTTTGGTTTCATTATTATTACACAACCTACATATAATAAGAGAAGATATTTTCTTATCTAATCCATAATTTTTATATTTCCCATTTGCTTTTAAAAAAAAAAACCAAGAAGTGATTTTCAATTTCGAGTGTTGTTATAAAAAGGAGTGGCCAAGTTGGAAAGAGCAGAGACAGCTATGAATGTAGGCAGCGGACAAAGCGGTAATTTGTCTGCGGTTTAATCCATTTTATTTTTGGGGCGAACAATAAACCGCTGCGTACCAAATTTATTTGTATGTAAAAACAGTCCGCAGATGGTCCGCAGCGGTTTTTTTCTATTTTTTTAGTCCGGACCACTGCAGACTATAATTGATGAATGGTAAATTCGCTCAACCGCCGTAACCATTCAAACCCACAGTTTTTGATATATTTTTTAATAATTATTTCGTTAGAGAATTTTTAATTTCACCGGAGAAATATATTTATGATTAATTTGGCCTCAATCTTGGATTCGATGTGATCCCGCCAAACAAACTCTTACTCTTCCCCTCCTCACGAAATTCTCCACCGTCGAATAATTCTTCGTCGTTCTCTTACTCTTCTCCCTCCGTTGATCTGTGATGTGTCGCCGGAAAATTTAGACATTAGAAGAAGCTTCGTGAATCATTTGTCTTTTATGAAGGGACATCGGAGCTGCCACGAGATTTATGATGCTTTGTGGTTCTTTACGAGATCGAATTCATCCTTGGCTTCGCGATTATGTTAAACTCCAATCTCTCGCCGTCTTCCTTATTTATGCTCAGGTTTTTTCTCTCTCTTTCTCAGTAATTGATTCAAATCTGTTGGGGTCTTCTAGGGTTCATCGATTCTCTGAATTCGTCTCATCGTTGTGGCAAACGCGTTTTTCTGAATTAGATTTTTTTCCGGTGATTTCAGATTGGGTGCGCGCTAATCGGATCACTAGGAGCATTATACAATGGAGTTTTGTTGATAAATTTGGCGATTGCTTTGTTCGCGCTTGTTGCTATCGAGAGTAATAGCCAAAGTCTCGGCCGCACCTATGCGGTTCTTCTTTTCTGCGCTCTTCTTCTTGATATCTCATGGTTCATACTTTTCACCGAAGAGATTTGGTATTGCTCTTTAACCCTTCAAAACCTTGCTTATGAATCTGGAACTTTATGAGATTTATGACATTGGTTGATCATTTTAAGTTTTCCTTCCATTTTTGTACCATTCGATTATCGGAAACATTGTTCATGTGATGCACTTTTACTGACAAAACCTTTCCATTGTTGATGCAGGAGCATTTCAGCTGAGACGTATGGAACGTTTTTCATATTTTCAGTGAAACTTACAATGGCGATGGAAATGATTGGTTTCTTTGTGAGGCTATCATCCTCGCTTTTATGGTTTCAGATTTATAGGCTGGGGGCTGCTATCGTGGACACTTCACTTCCTCGTGAAACAGATTCGGATTTACGAAATAGCTTCTTGAATCCACCAACTCCTGCTATAGCTAGACAATGTTCAGGTGCTGAAGAAATCTTGGGAGGTTCTATCTACGACCCTGCCTACTACACCTCTCTATTTGAAGAAAGCCAAACCAATATAAATTCACCCAAAGCTACTCAGGTTTTTTCTAGTTTCTACTCTCTTTGCTTTCCACTTATTTGCAGTTTATATTTTGTTAATTCGGGTTTTTGTGATTTTATCACTGAGACTGTATTTCGACATGCCTGTTTACTCTACCAAGCCTTCCATTTAGAAAGAGTTTGTTAATTCTTGTTTTAAACTATTTGAGCTGTAGTGAATGCAATGCAATATACTGAGTCTAGGATAAACTAGCTAGAAGGAAACTGTGATGATCCTTCTCTATCTTTCAGCTCTTCATTTTTACGTGGTTGATGCAAAGAACAAGATCCCCTAGCAATGATATTTTACGACTTTAGGATGTACATAAGACAGTACGTAGTGATCATAATGTTGTAATTAACGACATGGAGGAAGTTACTCACCCAATGCAAATTTTGTCACCCTTGTGTCCTTTGTAGGTAAATCATTATTCAGCTGGGAACAATGGATCACCATCTGCTGCAGAGGCCTCTCATATTAAGTCTCCCATATTCAGATCCTTGCATTCAATTGATGTTAGTCTCCATTGCTTGAACATTGTTTTTGGTCGTATTGCACTATATCTTGTTACTGTTGTGTTATCACAAATAATAAGAAAAATCTGGTTTCAATTTTTATGTAGGAAGAGAAGGGTTTGAAGAAACCGGTTAGTCTCCATTGATTCCACATATGTTCTTGGTCGTATTTGCAGTATATCTTTATCACTGTTAATTCACACATAATAAGATAAATCTTGTTTTGAATATCTTTTGTAGGAAGAAATGTGTTTGAAGCAAACGGGGATGGCTTCAATATGATTCAAGAAGGGTAGTGTGACCATTTGTGCATCTAAGCAAACGAGTTGTCTGTTGAGGTTTAGTTATCGGATTTTGAAGCCGATAAAAATGCTATTCATCAGTGTTCCATAAGCGAGGGAGAATTATGAAGAGTCGTCGTGTCCATACAAAGCAGAGCAAGAAGATTACATAACACCTACAAAAACATGAGATTCTATATGTTGAGGACAAGTAAGCACTGTTTCTACTTTGCTATTTCATTATTTGTTTTGTCTGAAAATATGTTATTTTTGGGGATATATGGTTTAGAATAGAGTCGGAATCTACTTGATGCATCATCCATCATATAAAATTCTTTCCGAGTTTTTTCTTGCGTGTAAATGGAATGGAGATACTTTCTTTTTATGTTTTTGGTTTGCAAGTGGAGATAGTAAATTAAAAGATTTCGGCGTTGATATGTGTCGTCCTTGTTATAGAGTAAAACGATCAGGACATGTAACCAAATGGGATTGTAGTAATACCGTCACTACATCACGAGCCGTTCATGAAATTCCGGTAGTAGAATTCATCCGTAATTTCAACAAAACTCCATATATTTTGGATGATCTAGAGAGAGCACCTTTGTGGACAATGTTATTTTTTGGTGGTAATCATAAATAAGAAACTTCCTATCCAATAATTTAACATCAAAAAGGCCCATCTAATAAAAGTATACTTAAAAGCCCACAAAAAGAATCCAAGTACACGTGTTGATGTTTGTAGAAAAGTCTACTGGAATTAATGAGCTGATTAAAAAAAAGGAGCAGCTAATTAAGAATAAGACCCACAGAGAGAAAAGAAATGAGAAACCCAGAAGGATCTGGAAGAAGAGGAGGATCCTTTTCATTTTTTCTTTCTTGGATAAACTCTCTCCTATCTTTTTTTTTTTCTTTTCTTCTTCTACTTTTCTAATTTCTTACGACAATTCTCCTCCTTTCGTACATAAAACAAAGAAACCCTCTCTTTTTCTCATCTTCTTCAATTTTCAAAACTCAAAATCCTTCTTCATCGTCGCTACATTTTTCTGTGCTTCTCGGTTTCTGCTATCGAACAACAAGACTCAAAAGGTTTGCTAATTTCTGTTACTTTTATCGTTTCTTTAAAACGGCTGATTTATGGTTAGGGTTTCAAGATGGAACGCAGATTCTTCTTTCGATTTTGAATCCGACCAAACAAAAGCTCATATCTTTGAATCGATGACTTTGTTGTAAACTTTTACGATTTCGTCTACTTTGATAAATGTTCTGGTTTGCGATTGACGATTTCAAAACCCTTTTCATTTCTCTTCTATAAAGTCATTTTCTTTTATTGACATTTTGATATTATTGGGTTTTTCAGTGTCTTGATGATTGGGTTTTATTCTACGCTTTGATGTTCCTTATTCGCTCTTAGGGGTTCGATGAACTTCATTAGCTGACAGATGTATATTAGTCTCTTCAACGAGATTTACTCATTTAGCTACAAGTTCTTATTCTGTGTTATTTTATTTTTTTTAATTATTCTTTGTGGTTATTTCTAGGTAGAAAGAATCGGACATGGAAGAAGCAGTTGTAACGAGGTATTGGTGTCATATGTGTTCTCAAACTGTGAATCCAGTCATGGAAGCTGAGATCAAATGTCCCTTTTGTCAAAGTGGGTTTGTTGAAGAAATGGAAGATGACGACGATCATGATTCTTCTGATCCGGCTGATGTTAGAGCAAACAACTCTCTTTGGGCGCCTATCTTGATGGAACTTATGAATGATCCTGTGCGTCGTAGGAGAAACCAGAGTGTTGAGTCTGTTGAAGATAATCAAAACGAGGTACAGACCGAGAACAATGAAGACGATGGAGAAAATGATTTGGATTGGCAGCTTCAAGAGATTCTCAGGAGAAGGAGAAGACATTCCGCTGCTGTTTTGCAGTTGCTTCAGGGGATACGAGCAGGGTTGTCTGTAGAATCTGAGAGTACTGGTAATGGAGGTAATAATCCGGGACGGGTGATCTTGATCAATACCTCCAATCAGACTATCACGGTTCAAAACTCTGCTGATATGGATTCTGTACCTGCTGGTTCTTTAGGTGACTATTTCATTGGTCCTGGATTTGAAATGTTGCTTCAACGTCTAGCTGAGAATGATCCCAACAGATATGGAACACCTCCTGCTAAAAAAGAAGCTGTCGAGGCTTTGGCTACTGTGAAAATCGAAGAGACTCTGCAATGTTCGGTTTGTTTAGATGATTTTGAGATTGGAACTGAGGCAAAGCTGATGCCCTGTACGCACAAGTTTCATAGTGACTGCTTGTTACCATGGCTTGAGCTTCACAGTTCATGCCCGGTTTGCAGATATCAGTTACCTGCAGATGAAGCCAAGACTGATTCAGTAACAACAACGAGCGATAACAATGGAAGCAGTAGTGCTTCTGCTACAACCAGCCATGGAGCTGAGAACAGCGATGGAAACCGGCGCCAAGAAGAAGAAGAAGAAGAAGAAGAGGAGGAGGAGGAGGAGAACGAGAACAATGACGGAAGCGGATTCTCGATCCCGTGGCCGTTTAGCACCTTGTTCTCCTCGTCGCAAGATAGCAATGCACCAACGGATTCTAGTTAAGACATGTTCCCTGAGCAACATAAGCTTTTTGGTGTGATCATGAAATCTCGGTTCTACCTAAATCTGATCTTTTGTCTGTACATAAGTTTCTCAGATTTGGTTGAATGCTACATCTTTGGAAAACAAATATCTTTCAGTTTGTGTTTTTTTAATTGTTTTTGAGCAAATCTTTTGCCGGATTCTGTAAGTCGCTTGTGTGTTTTTTGTTGTCAACCAAAGCCACTTTTGCAACTTAGTTTGTTAAATTAATGCCTTAATGGTAAAATAACAAGATTGGTGGCTGTAGTACGAATTGTGTTGGTAATAAATTATAAATTTAAACATAAAAAGTAATTTAACATTCATCACCTTTGTTGTATGAAATGGAATTGTATAATATTGTATGCCTAATTACTTAGACCGACTCGTTTAATATGTCGTCATCCAAAACAAAATATGATGTCTTTTACTAAACTTAATGAAGTGATGCTTTTTCCTTGTGTTAATCCATGATTGCATTACCATGTAATCTTTTGTTTACGCGTAAACATTAATTAGAATTTATAAAAGCTAGAGTTCACATGTGTAAAATGCGACCAAAGTTACCAACTTTATGCGCTATTAACGAACCTTTTGACATTAACGAACTTAACTTTGATATAGTATATATACTAATATATTAACGTTTCACCAAATCTCCTTGTATATATATAAGTATTGTAGTATCAACTTATTACATTATCTCTCAGATTAGTCATAATCCAAAAGAAGAAGTAATGAATCGTCAGGTTTTATCCCTAATCACTTTGATTATTCTCTTGGTCTCCGCGTACAACACGACTATGGGCCGAACTCTGCCGAGTAAGTGACCGTCTTTGATCATACAAATACAATCACGCATAAACAAAACTCATATTCAGTTCTTAATCTCTTTTTTTATTATTATTATAAATTAAGGGGAAGGAAATGGAGCACAACAATTTGATAATCTAAAAGCTGGTGTCAGACGAAGTGAATCGGCACGTACTCGTCAGAAAGGACCCGGACACTGATGAGTGATGATCTCTAACAAGTTTTAGTTGGCACCTTCATGCAATAATTGATAATCTACTGCTTTGTAATAAGTCCGTCGTTGTGGCGATTCATAGTCTCTACTCGATTCATATTTGTGAACGTGTCTTGAGTTATAGTCTTACATATAGATCCAACAAAAAAACGTATGCTAACACATTCTGTAATAGAACACGTGGCAGACAAAGAGTGGACGGTTCCCTAAAATTCCAGTAAAGACCGTAACATTAAAATCTAATAAGCTGAATTCCCATAATTACCCTCATCCGACAAAGAGAGGCAAGGGTAGTTTAGGAAAGTATATAGAGGTAATAACGTGTCCTTAAGCTCCACAGATCCAAAGCGCAGATCACAAATCTCATCCCCAGAGAGAGAACCCAGAGAGCGATATTGAAAATCAAAACTCTCTCCTTTATATATAATCCCAATTTACAAATCTCTTTCCCTCTCTAAAAATTTCTTATCTTTGTATAAAAAGCCTTCTCCTTTTTCAAATCATTCACCTTCCTTTCGCCTTTTCGGGGGAATTTCTTCCAATCTGTTGGGTTTACGAAACCCTAGATTTCGAAATTCCGGATTGCTAACTAGCGAAAGGTCTGATTTTGTTTCGTACCCTTTGTTCCTAATGGATTCAATTCCACGGATTTTATCTGAATTGAGTTTCTTCGTAGTTGCTTGTTACGAATTGGATCTCATGTTCTGAAGTTGTGTGTTTCATAGCTTTTCGTTGTTTGATTGTGAAACAATGTTTCTAGATTTCAATTATCAAAACTGGTTTTTAGATAACCAGATTTGGTCAATGAAATTGTAAAGCTTGAAAACAATTTTGTTTCGTGGATGCTTGTTGGTTTGGATCGACATGAGTTTCTGTTTTGCCCTATTTAAGACGAGATTTATAGCTGATGTGTGTGTGTTTACGTTGATTCTTATGTTAGAGAATGGCTGATCAAGGAACGGAAGGGAGCCAGCCAGTTGACCTTACTAAACATCCTTCAGGGATTGTTCCTACTCTTCAGTGAGTTCTCTCTTTTGTGTCTCTGTTTTAAGATTCTGAGTTTGTGCTTTTGTGAATCACAAGATCTTACCTTTTTCTTTTTTGGTTTGTTTCAGAAATATTGTCTCAACAGTGAACTTAGACTGCAAGCTTGATCTTAAAGCCATAGCTTTGCAAGCTAGGAATGCTGAATATAACCCCAAGGTTTTGCTTTCTTTGTGATATTCGTGTTTTAGTAATCGATCATTTTGTTTGGTCTCCACCACTTTGGTTTGTATTTTCGGATTTGGTTTTAATCTGTGTTTTATGTTCCAGCGTTTCGCTGCTGTAATCATGAGGATCAGAGAGCCAAAGACCACAGCGTTAATTTTTGCTTCTGGGAAAATGGTATGTTTTCCTTTGTCACTTTTTCTCTTATGGCCTAATCTTCCATGTCCTTGTTTTGACGTGGCATCTATGCTGTCCAATATTAGGTGTGTACCGGAGCTAAAAGTGAACATCTTTCAAAGCTTGCTGCAAGAAAGGTAAACTAGCTCATCTCAATACTGTCTGATGTTCTTCTTCTAGCATCACTGTAGTTAGAAACTTGTTACAGCTCTAGTAGGTATTTGTTCTCTGTTATATTAAAGAATTCCTTTTTGTTGTTCAGTATGCTCGGATTGTTCAAAAGCTTGGCTTTCCTGCAAAGTTCAAGGTACTCATATGTCTCTCTCTGGTCCTGATCCAGCACACACTGTGTTATTCATTTTTATCTCAATCAACAATTCGTGTGTATTTTTATCGGAAGGAAAAATTACGTATAAAGTCTAGTAATAAAATTGCTGATTACATTTTGCAGGATTTTAAGATACAGAACATTGTAGGCTCATGTGATGTCAAATTCCCCATTAGGCTTGAAGGTCTTGCATACTCTCATAGTGCTTTCTCAAGTGTAAGTGATCTCAAGCATTGTGATCATATATACTTGTAACATGGGTGTTAATCGGTCTGATGATTCATACCTCTCTCATCATTGATGCCAGTACGAGCCTGAGCTATTTCCAGGATTGATATATAGGATGAAACTTCCAAAGATTGTACTGCTTATTTTTGTGTCAGGAAAGATTGTTATAACTGGAGCCAAGGTAATAATTGAACTTCTCTCAAATGATTAAAATTGTTTCCATGAAAATGCTTCTGTCATCTTATGAAATCCCGAATCAGATGAGAGAAGAGACTTATACCGCATTTGAGAATATCTACCCAGTTCTTAGAGAATTCAGGAAGGTCCAGCAATAATAGTATGTAAGTTCAACTTTCTTTATCTCCATTTACATTTTATACCCCTTAATCAATCAACAGTTTGATTATGACTATTTCGATTCGAAAGCAGAGCCTACCATATTGAAGGCAAAAACCATGTTCACGTTTGGATTGCCATGAACTAGAGATCTCGGGTGTTGGCAGGCGCTTGGTGGGGTTATATTCCTTGGACAAGAACTTGAAATGATTCAGATTCAAAACCAGAAATTGTAAATAGAGAATGGAGATGCCAATAAATCTCTTTTCTTTTTGTTCTAAAAATGTCTTCCAAGTAATCTTGTTTCATGTTCTGTTTGTTTCAGTGAACAATACCCAATCATTAAAGAGTTACTTAGTTCTTTGCTAACTGTTCTGTAATAAGACACCAAGTCTGTTTGCCCTTTAATATACTCTTTCAAGCAATTTGCCGCTCTGGTTTGTCAAATGTTTGGATCATAAGCTTTCATCTTTCAGTAGATAATAATCTTCGTACACATTAAGTGAGATAGTCCTATTATAACATGTTTTCGTTATCTTGAAATTCATTAAAGTTAATCGGTAGTGTTACATTAGACGAATTGATAACAAAGACATGCGATTACATTAGTCCTAGTGTAAACAGTAAACTACAGATAGTACGGCTAGTAATTCACAGTCGATTTGATTGCATCCAATATCTGCATCAAGCAAGAACACATGATATGTTAGAAACTGCGTTTTGGGTCGGAATAGAGGAATGATAAGAGAAGAGGAACTTGCCTTGTTCTTGGTGGGCATGTAGAATGGTTCAAACACAAGAGGAAATGGAGTATCCAGACCACAAACTCTGCTTACTGGAGCTTCTAACTGCATTTTAAATGACAGTTAAGAAACGGAGAACCAATAAAGAGTAGTCACTTGTAACGGTGATGATTTGAGCTTTCTTTTTACTAACCTTCAAAAAGCAACGTTCCAGAATTGTTGCAGAGATCTCTGCTCCAAAACCTCCTGTTACAGGAGCTTCATGGCTTATCTGCAACCCCAAGCACAAGCAAAAGCAATCTATAAGATCGACCAGACAAATCAAAATCCGAAGTTGTCAATCAAGATTGCTTAAATCTTACAAGAAGTCTGCCAGTCTTTTTAACTGAAGCCTCAACGGTTTCTTTGTCCCAAGGAAGCAGTGTCTTGAGATCTATCAGTTCACATGATATTCCTTCCTGCATCAACTCAAGACCTTAGTTAATATTACTGCGAACCATTCATCATTGAGTTGAAAGATAAAGCTATAAACCTTTTCCGCGTCCAGACAAGCTTGTTCCATAACGGTAAGCTGAGCTCCCCATCCAACCAGTGTAATGTCATTGCCTTCTCTTATAACCTGCTCATAACTCCTAATAGTGAGATTCTCGTCTCCGAAAATAGACGGCCAAAAATGAACTTATGATACCTCTGCTTCTGATAAAGGTATCATATAGTCATGCTCAGGGACTTCTTCTACTGCTTGACGATACAGCCACTGAAGGAAATATCAACGTTTCAAGACTTAAGAAGAGGTGCTAAGAAGCTGATTTGGTTGGTAAAAAAGAAATGGAAGTACCTTTGGTTCGAAGAAAACAACGGGATTTGGATCACGGATACATGACAACAACAGTCCCTTTGCTTCTCGTGGACTCCGAGGGATAACAACCTTAATACCAGGGACATGGCAAAAGAAAGCTTCAGGGGATTGTGAATGGTAATGTCCACCATGACCAACTGCTCCATATGGTGCTCTTATCGTAAGTCCTATCAAGATCCATATAAACCATAATGAGTAAAATAGATTACTAATAACAAATCAAGAAAAAGCGTAATGATGAAAGATTTACCTCCACAGTTGAATTGGTTACCACTTCGGTATCTGAACTTTGCAGCTTCATTAACAATCTATAAATCACAAAACCGTTCAGAAATATGGCGACGGAAAGCATATGCTTGTTTAAAGAGAGAACATTTACCTGATCAAAAGCAGGATATATATAATCTGCAAACTGAATCTCTACAATTGCTCGATTACCCTGTCAAAATGGAACACCAAACTGAATCTCACAACTGTACAGTTCAAAACATGAACACAAACAAGAACTCACCATTGCTGCTAGACCAATGCCAAATCCAACAATGCCCTGAATCCAGTCAAAACTTAAATGAATGACTCATCAAGAAACACTACCTTAAGAAGTGAAAACAGAAGCAGGTCAAAGAATGATACCTGCTCACAAAGAGGAGTATTGAAGACACGGTTTTTCCCGAATCGTTCAGCTAAACCTGTTGTACAGCGAAAGACTCCACCAAAGCCAACGTCTTCCCCAAAGACATAAGACCTCCCACAACAAAAACTTAAAGTCAGACTCTAAAACGACATCATACATATTTGAAGCAACTATATGTGTATACTAATTAACTAAATTCCCCACATTTTTTTTATCTTTCTCCACAGAATGTATTAGATGTCTATTAACCTAAGGATCAAATGTCTAGTGTAAGCTTACCGAGGATCGGTGTCCAAAGCGATGTGAAGCGCTTGATTAATAGCAGAGTATAGATTCAATGGTTTTCCAGTTTCCGTCGATACCCTCCTAGCTCCGTGACTCAAGCTCGGAAAACTCAGTTTCCGGCAGGATCTGCCTAAAAGAGCCGCCATTTACACAAACCCACCAACAATCAATCTGAAAAATATAGGATTGCGACAAAAGCAAGCTCTATTTTGGCAACTTTCACCCAACTGGTAAGATTTTTAGGTGGCAAAGGTTTGCTACTTTTGGTGGGTGAAGAAAGAAACAGATTCTAAGTTAATCACGTAATTACGAGATAGATGATAGATACTCCTGCCACGTCAAATCCGACACGAATCAATATCTCTCTCGCAAGTTTTTTTTTTTTTCGCGGTAATTTTTTGGATGGTGTCGCAGACTTGGTGTTACATTAGGGCCCAAAAGGCTAAAGCCTAAAAGAAATCCATATTGAAATGCAAAGACATCATCTAGATGTTTTAGCCATATGGTTTGCCAAACTCATACTCATCCAAAATAATAATAAAATCAGATGAATTTAAATGCAGATGATTCTTACAAAAATTGTAATTGTCTAAAATATACTCATTTACCCTCATACTTTAAATGATGTAGTAAAACCTGTATAAATTAATATGGTTGTTAACATATATAAACTCATTGTTCATATTTTAAGAAATTATGCATATAGATTCAACGATTTCCTAGTTTCCGTCCATACCCTCCTAGCTCCGTGACTCAAGCTCCGATACTCCTGTCACTGTGGATCCGACACGAATCGATATCTTTCTCTTGCAAGTTGCAACTAACTCATTTTATGCGAGTTTCACACAAAAATTAATGGTCTAACTACAAAGGTTTATAGAGTATTAACAAAAACATAACATTTTAATTGGATGTGTTATCCTTGTCCAATCAGCCTTTTAGGTTTTGAAAACTTGGAAACAGAGGAGAAATGGAGAAGGAAAGAAGATACTAAATTTTCAGATTGAAAGCAAAATCTAGAAGAAATTAAGAAAAGACTCAACAGAGTCATGTCCGAACCAGAAACCAAAGAAAAATGAAAATCTGTCTAAGCTAAAACGAAAACAAACCCAACCCTGATTTTATCTTTCACTACTTCTTCATCTTCCCACCGTATGCAGGGATCTTTATACGCATTTTACATGGTAGAATCAACAGTTCCTGGTTTCTCATCATTGGTTTTTCCTTCCCAGACCTGTTAAAGATATATGGGTGCATTTCAATACTAGAGAGTAGAGAGGACAAATGTAAATGCATCTGCTTATATCTATGGAATTAACCGTTTTCTTCTCTTGCCTGCTTCTGGGATTGTTGCTGCTTAGCTTTCTTCTCCAAAATAGTCTTTTGTCGAGCCTCGTAGAACGAGAAATCATCCAAAATGCATGTCTTGCTGTTATGCTCCTTGAAAATCTTTACAACCTTCAAACCCTGCTCCAACTTAACCTACATACATGATCACATGGAAAGAGTTTGAACATTGAAAAGTGGAAAATATTGCTGGTAGATCAGAAACATATAGATCGAGAAGATATAAACACTTACCTCTTGTGTGTCTCTACTGTTAGTAACAGGTTTATTCTCATTGTACTCTAGAGTAATATGCTTAAGCAAACTGTTGGGAACATCCTTCAGAATATGCCACTTGAGGGGAAATGAGCCAGTCCATTTATCCTGTTGCCAGTACTCAATATTTTTGTTGAAATCAACTGGTCCTTTCATTTCCGCAAGGCCAATAAATTGTCCACTCGCGTTGACCTGGAGACAATTGGGGTATATACTCAGCATCGGGAAACAAAACGAATACACAATATGAAATAAACTAAGAATTAGGTACAAACCGAGAAGAAGAGAAACACAGGGCAGCCACTAGATTTCTGCTGAGCCTCTTGATATGCAGCATCAAGCTTCTTGTTTCCATTTGGGGTGCTAGCCCATACATTATATTTGATGCTCTTATGCACATCATCTTCACTGTACGACTTGATGATAAAGAACTTAGCATCTTTATACTCAACTGGAAAATCGTCTCTGTTGCACTCTTCTCTATCTGGAAGAACGCATGTTACAGTCTCCTCAGTATTTGATTCATCAAACGTCTGCTTTTTCACCTCCTCTGAGCTAACCTCTTCTGTGGCCTTCGTGCCCTTGGCTCTAGGGCCCCTGTTTAGTTCATTCAAGCCATCAATGTTCTCATTTCCATAGAAGTAACTGTTACCCCTTCCCCGGCTTCTATATTTGTTGTCTGTATTGAGCCATCCTCTTTCATTTGTTCTTGAACCATATCCAGAAGAACCATAACCCATACCAGACCTCACCGTGCTACCATACTGACCATATGACTTGTTTGGAGACACTCTGTCGTAGTAACCCTGAGCTGCATAACCTGTCATGGATGCAGGCTGGTACATACTCTGCCAAGAATAGAATGAGGCTATCAGATACAGGGATTCAGATAGAGAAGAAGACTTATCATACAAAACTGACTTCCATATCATACCGTGTAATGCGAATTGGAGCTAGAGTTTTGATTCCTAGTCGCAGGTACATTGTTGTTAGCCTTAGAATATGAGGATGCAACTCCACTGCCAGAAACAGACCTCTGCACATCTGAGAAGTTAGAGCCATCGTGCCATGACACAGGAGTGTAAAACCCATCATAGCTATACCTGGGGTCCTGATAACCAGCAGCAAGACCACCTCCAAGAGCACTGTTTCCATACAGTGCACTCTGATTCAATGGTTTAACAGGAGCTGATCCATTCATTCCTTTAGGGATACCAGCAGATGCAGAGTTGGCTGCTTTGTTTGTAGAGAGCTTGCTCTGAGTAGAGGCAGGAACAGACGAAGCGAAAGGCCCACTACTGGCTGTGAGAGGAAAAGGATACTGGTACTGCTGAGCACCATACAACTGTCCATCACCACCAAGTTGTGGAGCAGGGCTTGTTGCTGGTGAGTAAGGAAAGGCAGCATACCCGTATCCCTGCGGATAAACAAGAGATGCATTCTCTCCGTAAGCTCCCTGGAGTGATTACCAAATGACTAAGTAGGGCAAAAGGTAAAAGAGAGGCTAAATAGTCTGGACACGAGTTGCTTATAAGAAAATATTAACGCACGTACTGATGTCATATCAACACTCTCGGAATTGGTATAACCTGTGTAGTCACTCCCATAACCTGAAAGATTATACAAACGGTTGTGTTATAGATATTACAATAATTCTAGACAGTAGAAGGCTGAAGATATATAAATGAAACTTAATTATCACCATAATAGTAGGGCTGCTGATACACATTAGGAACATAGAAAACAGAAGGATCCAAGGCATCACTGGGTAGCATAGGTGACAAAGATCGATCAAAAGAAGGAACTTGACCATTCGAATCCATAGCTCCATACTGGTAAACACCCGTCTGCAAAGATAATGATGCTATGAGAACTCTGCTTGGAGTAACAAAATGTGCAGAGACATTAAAAGATGTAACTTTACCTTCTTAGTAGGCTCAGGGATCTCCAAAGTCCTAGACTTTGAATCTAAAGACAGTTTCTTCAATACATCAGCAGCTTCTGAAAAAACAATGTAAGTGAAGGAAACAAATAGGTTTCTATCTTCAGCAAGACTAAAAAATTGATTTTTCTAATCAATTTATTCACTTTGCTAGCTACAGGAACAGTCAAATTCATCGAGCTAAAACAAACAGAACAAATGGAAATGACATCATTTCACTATATGAATCGAATTACGATGAAGCAACTAGATTCATGAACGTAGATCACAAAAGAAATGAAGGAGAAAAGAAACAAAGGCAAAGGATACGATCAGCAGGAGGAGCAACAGTAGACATGAGAACAGAGTTGGCAGCGAAGACTGATAATAGATCCTTGTCGGATATTGAACAATAAGAGTTTGAGACAAACACAAATATCAGAGCAAAAAAGAACTCAGAAGGAATCTAGGGTTTAAGAGATTGAATCGTAGCCGCAAGAGAAGAGAGAAGAAGAGGAAGAGGCAAAAGTGGTTTTGTTCGTTCACCTCGATTTGATTCAAATACCTCCAAGATCCCTTTTTTATATTTTTCTATTATTTTTGTTTACCTTTTTCTCCATCGTTTTTTTTTTAAAATACTTCCTTTATTCCAGCCACATTAATATTATACTAGTCACTACGAAATATCTCACAAAATAATACTATAAATATTATTTCCTCGAAAATTTCGCAATTAATCGGGAAAAAATCAATTTTTAAAATAAATATCACTGATTCCAATTCCATTGTTAGGAATTAAGGAGCAAGAATAAAGGCCCAAATAGGCCCAATATAAATCTGATCCAGGATCCGAAGAGTTGAATCCAACGGCCAAGATTAACTCAAAGCTTGAAAGAGGTAAGGGAACGTTAAAAGCACCTTCCAAGCGAGAGTAAGGAGATAAACCTACTTCCTTTCCTTGCTTCAGCTCCCCTTTTCTTATCCGGAAACCAAAAACTTCCGGTGATAAAACCTCCTTCGTCATCTCTCTACTTCTGTTAGTTTCTTAATCCTTACTCTTGGAATAGTTTATCCTCTGCATTTTTTAGTGCCACAGTTTATGTGTGTATGTTTTGTTTGGATAAGAATTTGTTGTAAGCTTTTGAAAACTTGTATTAGTTCATTACTTCCATGATTTTGGGTGTTTTGTAATAAAATTTATGGATTAGTGTTTCTTCAGATTGTCAATTGTGTTCTTATTGAGCTCTGCTTTCGAAGGTGTCGCCTTTCTTCTGGTTTGTTGTGAAAATTTATTACTTTAGCTTACTGGGTTGTTGTTTCTTTCTGTTATATTGATTGTGTTAACCGTATATAGATGAAAAGAAGAGTCTTTTTTATATCTTTGAAATCTTATCTAAGTGCTGAATTTTGTCTGTCTTTGAAGTGGATAAAATGGCGTCAACTTTCACTGCCACATCTTCTATTGGTTCAATGGTTGCTCCGAATGGTCACAAATCTGATAAGAAACTTATCAGCAAGTTGTCTTCAAGCTCATTTGGAAGGAGACAAAGTGTGTGTCCTAGACCCAGAAGATCCAGTTCTGCAATTGTGTGCGCAGCAAAGGAATTACATTTCAACAAAGATGGGACTACCATTAGGAGACTTCAAGTAAGTATCTTTTTTAAAAAAAGTTAATGGAAACTTCATTCCCAAACCGGAGCTAAAGGTTTACATTTTCTGTGGTTTCTAATTTTGTGTTGTACTAGGCTGGTGTCAACAAGCTCGCAGATCTTGTTGGTGTTACACTTGGACCCAAAGGACGAAATGTTGTTCTTGAGAGCAAGTATGGATCACCACGAATTGTTAATGATGGTGTGACTGTTGCAAGAGAGGTATGGAATTATTACCCCTCTGATAATGATTTTTGTTCTCATTCAACTGAGTCTTAGAGTTTCAAACTTTCTCCTGTAGGTTGAGTTGGAAGACCCGGTTGAGAACATTGGCGCTAAGCTTGTGAGGCAAGCGGCTGCCAAAACCAATGACTTGGCTGGTGACGGTACAACAACATCTGTTGTTCTTGCACAAGGTTTTATCGCTGAGGGTGTCAAGGTCTGTGTAACATTCTTCTTTCAGCTTTCTCTATGTGAAACTTCAAAAACTTTTGTACTAATTTTAAGATTATCTTATTCAGGTGGTAGCTGCTGGTGCAAACCCTGTTTTGATCACCAGAGGTATTGAGAAGACAGCAAAGGCTTTGGTTACCGAGCTCAAGAAAATGTCTAAGGAGGTTTCAAATTTATAGAACTCTCTTTCTTTTAATATGTTAAGAGTCTTTTTCAAAAGGTTCTGAATGTAAGTCATGTCGATGTAGGTTGAAGACAGTGAACTTGCAGATGTTGCAGCTGTTAGTGCGGGTAACAACGACGAAATTGGAAATATGATTGCTGAAGCAATGAGCAAAGTGGGCAGGAAAGGTGTGGTGACCCTTGAGGAGGGTAAAAGTGCCGAGAACAACCTCTACGTCGTAGAAGGAATGCAATTTGACCGTGGTTATATCTCTCCTTACTTTGTGACAGACAGCGAGAAAATGTCCGTCGAGTTCGACAATTGCAAGGTAGATGTTTCTTGAATCTGAGTAGAAGATGAATTTTGTTGGCAGACTATTTAGCCACTAAAGATATTTATATATGAGTATAACAACGATCTTTAATGTTTTGGTATGATTGCAGTTACTTCTCGTTGACAAGAAAATTACCAATGCAAGGGATCTTGTTGGTGTTTTGGAGGATGCAATTAGAGGCGGATACCCAATATTAATTATTGCTGAAGACATTGAACAAGAAGCTTTAGCGACTCTTGTTGTAAACAAGCTTAGAGGTACACTGAAGATAGCAGCTCTCAGAGCTCCAGGGTTTGGAGAGCGCAAGAGCCAATACCTTGATGATATTGCCATTCTAACTGGAGGTAAGTTCTGTCTGCATTGATGAGCCCTATGTTTACGCATATATTTGTAGTTTTTATCTTGTCCTAATTTTCTATCTTCGCTTGCAGCAACTGTGATCCGTGAGGAAGTTGGTCTTTCACTTGACAAAGCTGGAAAAGAGGTTCTTGGTAATGCTTCAAAGGTTGTCCTCACAAAGGAGACCTCGACCATAGTGGGTGATGGAAGCACACAGGATGCAGTGAAAAAGCGTGTTACACAGATTAAAAATCTTATTGAGGTATAGTAAAAGAGTATAGCATATATGGGACCTCTTTTACTTTTTGTGGATAGTGTAGTTACATTGCAATGGTAATTGGTTTGTGCAGCAAGCGGAGCAAGATTACGAGAAGGAGAAACTCAATGAGAGAATTGCAAAGCTCTCTGGTGGAGTTGCTGTGATTCAGGTAAACTAAAAACTATTTAAGTTTCCTTTGTCTGATTAAGATGTGTTTCAGAGATATTAAGTTAAGCTCGTTATGTATTGGTTAAAGGTTGGAGCACAAACTGAGACAGAACTCAAAGAGAAGAAGTTGAGAGTTGAAGATGCTCTTAATGCAACAAAGGTGATTTTGTATTTCTGAGGCTTGAGAAGCGTGTTATTTGCATACTCGTGAACTATAACTAATCAGGATTTTAATTCTTCAGGCCGCTGTCGAGGAAGGTATTGTTGTTGGTGGTGGTTGCACTCTGCTTCGTCTTGCTTCCAAGGTTGATGCCATTAAAGCCACGCTTGATAATGATGAAGAAAAGGTAAATCAATCAAGTCTTCAGATTTTAACTCATGAACCTTCGGTTTCTCTAACTTTGCTGATGATTCCCTTTAGGTTGGAGCGGATATAGTTAAAAGAGCACTAAGTTACCCCCTAAAACTAATCGCCAAGAATGCTGGTGTTAATGGAAGTGTAGTTAGCGAGAAGGTAATAACAACAGATAACATAATTCCCACTTTTTTATCTCTAGATTTCAAGTCAGATGCTTGAAGAGATGTCTCTATTCATTGGCAGGTGCTTTCCAACGATAACGTGAAATTCGGTTACAATGCTGCAACCGGCAAGTACGAGGATTTGATGGCTGCAGGAATCATCGATCCAACAAAGGTAAGTTTTCTGTGCATATACAGAAACTGTCTTTGCTAGCTAAATTGGTCATCAAAGATCCATGAACCTGAGTGGCTTTATCTTGATTTTAGGTTGTGAGATGTTGCTTGGAACACGCAGCTTCGGTTGCAAAGACTTTCTTGATGTCGGACTGCGTTGTTGTTGAGATCAAGGAACCTGAACCAGTTCCCGTCGGCAACCCAATGGACAACTCAGGTTTGTTCAGAATTTCAAATACTTGAGTCTTTGGTAAAGATCCCCCGCATTCAATATTCATGTTTCATTGCTGAATCTTGTTGGCCTCTCTTATTTCAGGATATGGATACTAAGAGGAGATAGGCTAATATTGAAACGGATTACTTTAGCTTGCGAGTGTAATGATTTTGAACAAGAGAATGTGTAATGTGAAACTGAAATTTTGAATTAATCATCATATGAATAAATCATGATTCCCTCAATGCTTCGAAATATCTCGAAATCGCCAAATATGAAACTTTTGATCCAAAGATTTGAAGATTTATTATCACTTCATATGAAATGGTATACGTAAACTGAATGAAATGGTTAAAAGAATTTCTTAAGAAAAAAAGAACACATTTATGATCGAATAAAATTCCTCACAAGTATGTATAGAGCCAAGAAGAGAAGAGAAGCTATGAACAGATCACATCAAAAGACACAAACTTTAGGTGAACTATTTCTTGTTAAAGCCAAACAAGGATTTGATGGCGTTAATGGCACTCTCATTGATGAAAGATTCGTCGAATTGCTTCAGAAGTGGATCGAAATCCTTCGACTTCCTGAGAGTTTCCAGATCTGGATCACTTCTGATTCTCTGCAAACAAAACAAATAACACAGCTTCAACAAACAAGTCCATCCTTCTCTCTGTCTCAATTGAAACATTACAACTCCTTGGACTTACCTTAAAATCTTCATATCCTGACTTCAATGCTTCTTCCAGAGCCGAGAGACCAGCTTGAACCTATCAAAATAACTCTATCAACACTGCAAGTCAAAATGCAATATCTGAAAAGATTCAAAAGCTTTTTACCTGATTAAGCTTTGAGTAGCAACAAGCAACATTGTAACTTGCAACTGATGCTTCTTCTGGTGTTGGTTTAGAACCTAACACCGACTCAAACCTCTCCAATGCTTCCTCATACTTACCATTCCTATATCAAATTACACACATGTCAATGCTCACTTTCCGGTTTCCATAAACCCCTTTGGTATACTCACTAAGTATTTACTTGGAAAATTGCAGCCCTTCACGAAGATCCTTCTCCCGTTGAGCTTTCTGTTCTTTCTTCTTCAAATAGTTTTGCATCTACAATTATAAAAACAAAAACAAAGCTCACTCACAAGCCAAAGTTCATTACTTTTGATGTCACATAATCAAAACTTTTGAGCTCACCTGAATCTCTCTCAATCTACTGCTAATGTATCCGGCATTTCTCTCAGCTCTTATGATCTCCTTCTCTGTTAACTCACCAGTATCTTCAGCCTTACCTGCAAGAGAAGAAGACACAACACATTTTAAACATAACCAAACCCAATAATGAGTTTTGCAGAGAGAATAGATAAAATAAAACAGAGCTAGAATATGGGAAATTCAACAAACCATTTCTCTTCTCCATTTGCATAAGCAAGGGACCAATTCTCTGACGAATTGTGTACATTGTCCTACCGTACTCAGCTGCAGGCCAAATCTCTGTTCCAAATACTGCACTGCATTCTCAATTTTCAAAGTTCCAAGTCAAAACTTTCACAGTCTCTCAAGCTAATCACATTGGAACATGAAGGAGAAAGAACAAACCTTGTGGCAATAACTCTATCGCCAACAGTGAACTTTCCGGTTTTGTCAGCTGATCCACCTGGTAAGATAGCATCAATGTAAGTGCCACCATCTCTTCCTTTCCTGAATTTCAAACCATAAGGCTGCTCCACTTCAATTTCATATGTTTCATACTTCTCTTCTTCTTCTCCGTCTCCTCCTGCTTCAGCTTTAGCTGAAGACTCTGTCTCCGACGCCTTCAAAGCTAAATTCCGGCGTTTGGCAACATGGGTATTGCATAAAGAAGCCGAATTGCTCGAAAGGAAGAGACTTTTGGCGGAAATGAAACTGGATTGAGTGATCAAACTAGGGTTTTGCTTGGTTTGCTGGGTTCTTGGCAGTGAAGGCGAAGAATACAGAGATGGATAACTGCTCGGAGCTAAAGACATGGTGAGATTCTTTTTCTTTAAGTTCGAGCTCAGACACAAGCCAGAGCCAGAGAGACAGATGATGATTAGTTGGATTTTGTTAGTTGAAGAAGACGATTATGTGACGTTGGTTGGTTTTTCGCAAAAGCTTCAAAGTTTCGGATTACACAAGTTTGCATGATTTTAGTGGCTATGCTTCAGTCTTGGTGTTTCGCCACGTGTCATATTGTAATGGTACCTTTAGTTTGATCCTTTTTTTCTTCTTCATAAATTCGCATCTCCCTTCAGTTGGATTCGTTTATTACACAAACAATTGAGTTTTGACTCAATATGACCAGTTCTACAAGAAGACAAGGCAACATGACAGAAGTGGTAACGTTCAGAGCAAGTGTCATTGGCTCTCTAAAGAAACAGAGGAGATTCTAGTTTCATGATTCTTATGTCGCCCGCAAACAATAACTCAGGAAAGATACTGAGATCCAAATCAAGAATGAATCACCTCTTGCTCCTAACAGATTGAGCGGTGAGTTTTGGAACAGATGAGTCTTAAACCAGTTCTTGGGTGCTACAAACTTCTTTCAATTACATACTTGTGGACCACAGATCTATTCACATTCTTGATGGAATTCACTGAGCCTCTGGTAAAGTGGAAGAAATTGAAAACAGAAGTGCTCCAAAGCCTAAGCCTTGAGATATAGTCTGCACTATCAAACTTGCTGTTTTTGCACCCAAATATAATAGTGATAACATTTGATTCGAGTTTGACAGAATTATGCTAACACACCAAGAGCAATATCTATACAGAAATTCTTACTATAAATGTAAACAATGGCTGCGTGAAAGACAACAAGCAATAGTTTTCTCTCAAATTGAAGTAAGCTGTCACTTAGACATTGATCAAACACACTGATATCAAAGTCATTTGAACTAAATCGCAGAACTAGATATCGATGCATAGCAATTGTTATATTTGAAACTTGCTCCACAATCTGAATGAGAAAGAACTTCATTAAATGATTGAAGCAACGAATGAAGTTAAAGACCTATACTTTAAACACTTCTAAAGAAGAAGAAAAAGAATGCTTCCGTGTTAAATCAGGAATCATCATCATATGGCTTCAAGCGTGCAAACTTAAGAATGGCTATAGAACACAAATGCAGATTCTATATGTACCTCCATGTATATGGAATTTAATGCTGAAGCCACCAACTTTGTCTTTTGCCTTAAATCTCCCAGTTAAACTTAAGTGGACGGATCACAGGATAATACAAACACAGGTTTTGCCTCGATCAGAATCAATATCATCTTCATCACTGCAAAAATGAAAGAATCACATCATTCTCCACAAAACAAGTACTTATGAAAACTTAAAGAACTCATTCTTAATGAAAAGAAACCAAAACAAATCTGATGCCATCAGAAAAAATCCTTATGACCAAACTCATTCTTATATTCTCAACAATAGAAGACCAACCTAGGTTCAAATTCTCGAATCTCAGCAAGTTCCTTCCCAATCACATCCACCCATTGTACCTTCTTCTTCTCCCTCTTCTCAGCTTCTGTTGAATTTGAATCAACCTTTCGAAGACTACTTTTGAGAGTGAGAGTGTCCCCAACAATTTGACCTTCTTCTTCCTTTGCATCTACTTCTTCTCTATCCTCAGCATTCGTAAGACCATCCACATGTTCGAGAATCTCTTCATGATCATCATCATCATCACTAGTGGCTGAAACAACAGTTTTCAACTTCAGCTAACTTGCCACATATAAATGGCTTCCAGATGAAACAGAAAAAAGGGACACTGGATCTTACAAAGCAAAACACTCATCAAAACATGTATTGAGTCTTTTAAACAGTTGATCATCAATTGGAGAATTTGCTTACACCTCTTTGAATAAAACTTAAAACTTTGAGCGCAGAGAGCTAGTTTTAATTCTGGATTAGAAGAAGGAAACAAACGCAGACAAAACCCCAGAAAAAGGGCTTCAACAGAATCAAGTATAAAATCCTCTTTAAGAGAATCGAAGAACCAAAGATGAGGAAACGGACAATGTTAATGCTTATTGAAAAAGTAGAGATTCCTTTTAAGAACAATCAGCGATGAAAAAGCAAAGATCGAAGGGGAATGAATTTTAAAAAAGGCAGATACTTTTCTGATTTGAGAGGGACAACGAGAGAGAGAGTACGAATTCAAAAACCCTGGATTTCCCTGAGAATAAGGAAATAGATGAAGAACAAATTGATCAAGCCGTGGACTTGTAGACTCCTACTGTTGTTAAATATTTCTCCCTTTTTTCTCTGTTTGTTTATTTGGGATTTAGGATTTTGACAACCAAGTCAAGAACCAACCAAGCTTTATATAACAGTGGACCAACCGGAAAGAAGAAAAAAAAAAAGGTTTGCTTTTTCAGTGCCTACCTAAAGGAATTGCTTTTTAAAGACTTGTGGATTTGCCTCCTAGTCCTGCCCAATTAATTAGTTGCCACTGTTTTTGTTGTTTGCAGTCTCCTACATTTATTATGAGAACAGTGGTCGATACTTGGTCAAGTTTTCTCCTACCTAAAACCCAAGTTTTTTCCTATTTTAAACCCAAATTTTCTTATTTGTGAGAGATAAGTTTCAAGACTTAATACTTGGTCAGCCAAATTCTTGTCCAAAGAAGGTAAAGAGGTTCTTATAAAATCTATAGCACAAGCCCTTCCGACATATGTTATGTTGTGCATTCTATTTTTTAAGGCTATTTGCTCAAAGTTGAATAGTGTTATTGCAAATTTCTGGTAAAAAACTAATGAAAATAGTAATGGTATCCACTGGATTGTATGAGATAAGCTTTGTAATCCACACTTTGAGGGCGATCTTGACTTTAGAACGCTAGAAGAATTTAATCTAGCTCTTTTAGCTAAATAACGGTAGCGTCTTATCTGGGTACCAAACTCTCTCTTGAGTAGGGTCTTGAGGGGGAGATACTTTCGATATAGTGATCCATTACATATAGGAGCCTCAAATCGTCCGTCTGTTGGATGGAGAAGCATCATAGCTGCCAAACCTCTTCTTGTCTCGGGACTTCGGAGGACCATAGGTTCGGGAATGCTGACCCGTGTATGAGAAGATCCATGGATTCCCACCATCCTTGTGCGGTCCGCGACGAGCATTCTTAACATAAGAGATCCCCTACTCTATGTAAATGTTTAATCGACCAAAACACAAAATTTGTGGAAACTAGACCGTCTCCAAGCATTGATCGACCCCGTTGATATTTCACCTCATTTCAGAGATTCGTCCAAACGGTATCTACTTGAGTGATGGTTATAGCTGGTCTTATACTAAATCCGGTAATTGTACTGTTAAGTCAGGATATTGGGCCGCACGTGACATGTCTCGTCCTACTTGTGACCCCCCTTTTCAGGGACCAGGTGTTTCAGCACTTCAAGCACAAGTATGGAAGCTTAAAACTACGCGGAAACTTATGCATTTCGCGTGGCAATGTATCTCTGGTTGTTTAGCCACTTGTCAAAGATTGACATATCGTCACAAGGGTACATATAAAGGTTGCCCCCGATGCAGATTAAACAGAAGAGACTATCAACCATCTCCAGTTTCATTGTCCACCCTCGAGACAGATTTGAGCATTATCGCATATTCCTACCTCACAGAATATTTTTCCTAGAAAGTCCCTTTTCTATAATTTCGATTTCTTTTTTGGCGTGGCCGGGAATTTGGAATCGGAGAAGAAGTGTTGGAACTCTTTCCATGGATACTTTGGTATATCTGAAAAAGTAGAAATCGCTTCTAGAACTTTAGAAAACCTCTTGTTGAAACTTTAACTTTGGCTCTTCAAGAGGCAGATGTTTGGAAACAAGCAACTCTAGCAGAAGATGCACCCATACGCTCAATTCCTCCCCTAAGTTCTTCTCAAATCCCGCTAACCCAGCTCCCTGAATGTCAACTTGATGCTACTTGGCATGTTGGATGAGTCCTTGTTGGACAAGACTTACTCCTCCATCTTGGCATCAAGAGTACTCATCGAAGCTTATCACCGTTTCATGCAGAATTTGACTTTTTGCTATGGGCAATAGATGCATGATCTCTATTAGCAATACTTCTGGTACTTTTGCTTCAGATTGTTCAGACCTAATTTCTATCATTGACAACCAAGACGATTAGCCGACATTCGCAGCGGAATTGGCTTCCTATCGATCTTTAGTTTGTTTTTTTCTTCTTTTCATATTAGATTTCTTCTTCGTAGTTTTACTGTTCGAGATGATTGTTTAGCTAAAAAAGCTCGGGATCGAAAAAGTCTTTTCTCCCATGAAAGCACATCGGTTCCTGAATGGCTTTCTCTAGCGGAGAGTTTATTACCGATTACTTAAATAAAATAGTGTTTGTGGGGGGGAAAAAAAATTAGTCTCCTACATTTATTGAAATTTCTTTACTTAATTAGATCGCCAAATTTATGAACTTGTTTAGGTCAATAATTTCGATGGTAAAAACTAAAATCATAAGACAAAAGAAACTCAAACCTTTTTATATGATTTAACTTATAGAATAACTTGTTACATATGATATGTTTGTATGAAAGAAAGAAAAGAGAACCGAGAAAAATAAGAGAATGAAAAGATGAAAGAACAGAGAACAATTTCAAAGATATCTTATATAGTAGAGAAGTTAATGGATAACTTGGTTTTATTAAAATGTCGAATGCAACATTTCTAATATTCTAGTTAGGCTGCCTATGTGTTTAACTTCATGCCTTTCATGACATTTCATCTCAGTACTTGGAGTTTACTATTCAAGCTTCGTTTGCAAACGCACATTCAAAACATCATAAGATTTCTCGAAGATACTACACAGTAGCCATACATAAAACAATTCGTTCTACAAACCAGATCGAATAACATGTGTGAAATAGATTCATCTGCAGTACCTTTTTAACGCGGCTAGCTATCAGGAAACAGAGTGCTTCACTTGTATATAAAAAAAAGAGGTTCAAGCAGAAATACAAGGCATCGTAAAACCCGATATGGTCTAAAAGATATAACTAAGCAAGTTTGCATATGTCCTCGTACTCAATGGACTTGATGACTCTTCCATCATAGACACCTTTCTCGATCTGCACTTTAGCACAGAACTTCTCTGTATCCACACCCAACAACCTTGCATTCGAACCACGATATGCCCCATTCACTATCTTCACCATCCCTCCAATTTGTGGAAGCACAGTCTCTAGCTCCTTTTGATCAACTCTCAACACATGTTTAGAATCAAGCATTTTGATCTCCCCAACATAATTATCAATCACTTTCTTCACAACACCTTTTTGCTTATAATACCCTTTCTCTGCCAAAGCCTTACTCATCACCTTCACAATGATCCCTTCGAACAACCAGTAATCTTTCCGATTCATCCTCTCCTTCTTCTTCTCTTCCTCCTTCATCAACTCATCCAAAGCTGATCTCCTCTCCTTCTCGCTCCTCCCGGAGTCCCCACTTCTCTTCCTCTTCTCCCCTCTCTCAACCTTGTCATTCTCTTCATCCCCAAACAAAAGTTTCGAGCTTTCCCCTCTCTCTTTACCCGTAGCAACCTGTTTAACACCTCCACCAAGAGCAAATCCAACCTTGACCCCACTCTTCAACCTCAAGTCTTCATCTTTCTTCCTCTCATCATCACCATCATCCACAACTTCATCATTACCACTGGTTTCACCTTCACCACCACCACCATTCAATTTCTCAGCAGCTCTCTCAATCTGTCTCTGAATCTCCCTCTCTTGCTTCTCCTCCTCAGCTAAATCACTCTTAACTCTCTTATTCTTCAACCTCTCCTTAAACAAAGTCTCAGAATCTCTATCTATATAAGTAATAAACCAACCTTTAGGAGTTTCTTCAACCTTACACTTACCAGTTTTCCCAAGATGCTTGATAAACTCCGTCAACGTCGCCCACTCCGTCGAATTCATGTGAACATGATGTCTATCGTTAATATACTCATTGTAGACAACAGTGGCAGCGATACGAGAGAAACGGTGGCTCCGCCTCATCAGATCGAGAAACGTCTGCTCGAATTCTTCAGAGTAACCATCGACAACACGAGTCGGATTCTGCCCAAAAACTTGCATCTGCCTCTGGTGAGATTCGCTCATACAATGACACTTGAATCCATTCTCGTCTCGGCATTGTTTCTGACACATCTGACAATACCATCGAAGCTTTTGAAGTCCTTTGGCTTTAATTCGATTCGCAATCGCCTTTGGGGTTAGAAAATCGTTCTTACCCATCGAATCTTCTTGGGTTTGTCGAACAAAATTAAGGTGTTGGGAATTGAAATCTAGGGTTTCTCAGGTAACAACCACTGATCGAGAATGATGAAGATTCAATCGGCGAAGATTAGCTAATATATTGATTGATGATAAACCGAAACTCATACCAAATATAATTGTTTATCCTGAATACCGAATACGACCCATCAATTAAAGCCCATACAATACTGGGCCTATAAGAAAAGAAATGTAAATTGTGGGGAAAAAAAAAGGTAAATTTACAACTTTATAATATATGCCTCAAATAATTTTAACAGCTTGTTTGGTCTTATATCTTGTGATCTTTGACTTTCAGTCTTTCACAATGGAAATTATTGAATCTTGCATTTTTATTGAATTAATTTCCTATTTGTAACAGAATACTATTATTAGAGATATATTGATTGAGAATCGTAAAAGATAATGTAGTTGTGTGACAAGTGAGATTCAAGAAAAGTCAACTATATACAACGAGAGTAGCAAAAAAGAAATAAATTCAAATGATTTGGAAAATTGAAGAGGGGACCAATTCTTGGGGGTAAGGAGTAGACTCGTCGCCAGAGCTGACTTTGAAAACTTGACTTGGTCTCATTCTTCTCATCTACTGCAAAAACCACAATCAGTATATAACAACAACACATGAGTGACTTAATTCTCATAGACCAATACAGAGATACAAAGCAATAGAACAACAAGAACAAGAAAACAGAGAAAAAAACAATGGCTGCCTTGTCGGATAAGTTAGCGGATGCTTACCAGAACGCAAGGCCGAGATATCCGATCGATTGGTTCACGAAACTTGCTGCTCGAACCGGTCAGCACAAATCAGCTTGGGATGTTGGTACTGGCAACGGTCAAGCAGCTATTGGTGTAAGCTTCTTCCATCTTGTTCCAAAAGTTTCCACTTTCTTATGTACTCTGCTTCACTTAGATCTCTCAAACGATGTCGTTTTAATCCCTCTAGAAGAACACAATTATGGATTTATTAGCTTTAGTTGAGAGGAGAGAAGAAGATGAATGGCTTCTTTCTAATGAGTTTATGATTTAATTAGAGCATAGATTTATCTCAATCGATACTATTAACGTCTAATGTTAGTGATGATTATGAATGAAGTACCAATTATTAACATTTTCACATTTTGAGAACATGATTTCTCTTGTTTTATTTTGAGAAAATAAAAGTTACTAATCTACCTCATTTATAATTATTAAACAAAAAATTTGTTTGGTTCAAATTTGTAATGGTATTTGTCATTGTACTATTCACCTAAAATGTTAATCAACATTTACCATGGTTTAATTTAATTGCAGCTTGCAGAGTATTTCGAGAAAGTTACAGCAACCGACATAAACGAAGCACAGTTAAAACGAGCGGTAAAACACGAAAGAATCAGTTACCATCACACTCCCACAACAATGTCCGAAGACCAAATGGTTGCTCTAGTCGGCGGAGATAACTCCGTTGATCTAATCGTGGCAGCACAAGCCGTTCACTACTTCGATCTCGCACCATTCTACAACGTAGCAAAACGTGTTCTTCGCAAAGAAGGAGGATTAATCGCAGTTTTTGTCTACAACGACATAATCATCTCTCCTGAAGTTGATTCCATCATGAAACGTCTTGTGGACTCCACGTTCCCGTTTAGAACTCCTGTAATGAATCTTGCTTTCGACGGTTATAAAACGTTGCCGTTTCCGTTTGAAAGTATAGGGATGGGATCAGAAGGGAAGCCTATAATGCTTGACATTCCTCATAAGCTATCGCTTAAAGGGTTTATCGGTTTCTTGAGATCGTGGCAGCCCGCAATGAAAGCTAAAGAACGTGGAGTTGAGCTTGTGACTGAAGATTTGATCTCCAAATTTGAAGATGCTTGGGGTGATGATGATGATGTTAAAGATATTTTCTACAAAGCTCATATGATTGTTGGAAAACTTTCGGTAAATAATTCATTTACTTAATTAATATCTATATAGTTTTGGTATAAATGAATCATTCGTTATTTATATATAATGCAGGCTTCAGATATAGAGCGGCATCGAAAGAGATTTGATACGAACTGCGTAGTTACAACACTAAAGGATCATAACAACTCGGCTGTTATTGCTTCAGGTTTGTTTTCTGAAATCTTTTCATTGTTTTTATCTCCAATTTAAACAATGTCAATCGAATTAACCAAATTGGGTTGTGTTGTGTTGTTAAATTATAGTGACTGCTGCTGCATTTGCTGGAGTGGCGGCTTACTGTGCTTACTCTGCAAGGAAGAACAGTTAGATCCTTTGAAGGACAAAGAAACGGTTTTCTGAATCTAGTGAATGAAATCTTTTTTATTTTACATGTTGACATGTTGTCATGTATTTATTTATGTCATTGATATGAGATGGTTAAGTAATATCTAAAGATTTAAGAGTCACCCAACACTCTTACATTCATGACTCAAGGGGATAAAATAAAAGTACAAGCATCCACATAATAAAGAAAATAGATTCTCACAAGTGTTCTTTTGTTTTTCGCTGAGTACGCGCATAAATAGATGCTCACACGTTCTTGGGTTTTAAGAAATTATATATTAAGCCCAACTTGTACGGCTCAAAACTCTGTAATATAGTCAAGGACATGATCAATTTCTTATAATTAGCATATGGGCAACTTACATCTGGGCCATTTGTTGATACGTTTCGCCTAATACCAAAACAACTCTAAACTCAAATTAAAAGTCAAACCTATGATTAGAATTTAGAAGCCTTTTGAAATTTGATCTAACGAGTGACCAAAATTTTTAGTGCTTCTAAATTAAATCTAGGATTTATGTTACAGAGACTTGATTATTGGAGGTAAGTTCAACGGAGATCTCCAAACATTGGTAAAATTGTTTGTCGTGGTCTCGTATATTAGGGAATATAGTACCTTTTATGAATGGCATAGATTTTTGTATTGCGCCATTTTATGGAATATACGTACTTTTAAAATATACTAGATGAGTACCCGCACTACGTGCGGGTTTATGTATTACTATTTACAAATTATTTTATATAATGTCTGTTCATATAAAATAAAGTTGAATGCATCGGTTTTAAAACATAAATATGATTTGTAATTGTTTTTGAAAAGTCCAACTATATTAGTTCATCTGAAAAACGAATGTGCTTGAGTTGTTTTTTATTGTTATCCTAGATTCTCAGTTTTTTTTTAAAATTTATATATCCCTATTTTTTTGTTATATGTTTAGATTGTGAGACGGTGAAATTTTAGAAAATATATTTCTTAAACTAAAAATATAACATGACTTTATTAACCATGTCTCTGTATCTTCAATCTAATCATGTAGGTGAATTTTAAAAAATTATTACAAATTTGAGTTAAATAGATAACAAAATGTGAAGTTGGAAAGATTGGCGAGTAAGATTCCGAAAAAGAAGACGAAGGGGATGAATTGGAATTTGGAAGGAGACGAAAGAGGTAAAACTGAAATGTCATTAATTGA